>Ga0315288_10001054_pt1 | contig 35228 bp, 43 predicted proteins | sample YL17G11_20_MG_FD_203454 | JGI IMG/M metagenome (GOLD analysis project Ga0315288, IMG submission 203454) | Sediment microbial communities from Yellowstone Lake, YNP, Wyoming, USA - YL17G11_20 | ecosystem: Environmental > Aquatic > Freshwater > Lake > Sediment | place: USA: Wyoming | collected...
CAAACTTAATAAGATGAAAACCGTGTCCCGTTTCTTTTGGGCATACGGTAAACTCATTGCTTATTGTGAACAGACAAAGCCGTTTGTGCATCTTGATAATGACGTGTTCCTGTGGAATCCATTACCCGATTATATTCTTAATGCGAGACTTTGTTTTCAGTCACTTGAACCTTTTGATCTTCCGGGATACCATTACTACAACCTTCTAAGACCAAGTTTTGATGCAGCGCCAGTGAAGCCACAAGCGATTATAGATAACCCTGTGACAGACTTTGCATACAACTGTGGTATATGTGGCGGACACGACCTTGCGTTCTTTAAAGAGTGGAAAAAGTGCAGTGAGGAGTATATCTTTGCCCCGGAGAACCAGGATATTTTCTTCAAAAAGTTCTGGGACGTGCTTATTCATCAGAATTTGTTTCATGAACAGTATTTTTTGGCATCCCTGATAAAGAAACATAACCTCCGGTCAGAGGTTCAGATATTGAATAAGGATGCTATGAAGATCAATGATGACTGTCCCCCAGGTAAACCACGATATGTTCATCTGTGGGGTACGGGGAAACTAAATTCAGGCAGGATGGCGAAAGTACGATTGTCACTGTTGTATCAAAACAGGGCATTATTTGAGAGAGTTAGAAAATTTTGTGAAAAAAATAATATATGATCTTAGTTTTAGAAATTGCATACCTTTGTTTCATAAATTAAAATATTAATGTCATGGAAGAATTAGAAGTAATCAAATTAAAACCATTGCAGGAGGTACAAAATATTAATATTGAACCTGCAGACAACGGAGGATGTGTTCTTAGATTTACTATTCACACCCCGTCTAAAACATATTCAGAATCCAATTATGACAATCGTGTCGAACTGTTTGATGAAGATGAGATTGAAAGTGCCCTTGATCGCATAAGAGATTTGTATAAAGCAAATATAGAAGGGAAAAAGACAAAAAAATCCGGTACTGCGGAACCAATGAAGGGTTAAAATATATGATCCCCGGTACGTTCTTTCATTTTCATATTACTTAAGATCAAGTTCTCATAGTGCTTAGATCGGTTAGTTATTAGGTTTATTTAACACCCAAAGCCGGGGATCATTTTTAATTTGCATATTTAAAAAAGTTGTATATTTGTAAAGTATTAAAACTGAGCGACAATGAAATTTAATTTTAATTTATTAAAGATACTGCCCTCACGGGTAAAAATGCCACAAGGTTTTACTGGTCGCTCAGTTTTCCTTAGTGGTTTTTTACTTTGTGAGGGCTTTTATTTTAAGGAGGTGTGGCAATGAAATATTTTCTCCACGATACAAGCTCCTTTGATGATGAAAAAATAACTGAATTATATCTTAAATTTGGGTATGAGGGATTAGGATTGTTTTATACAATGCTTGAAAAAATAGCAAGACAGGAAAAACCAATTAAAACTGAGGTATTGAAATCACAATTACATGTAGGTAAAAAATTAGAAAAGTGTTGGAATTTTATGGAAAAAATTGGACTCATTTCATCATCAAATGGTGATACTTTTAATGAAAGATTACTAAACTTTAGTGAAACGTACGAAATAAAAAAAGAAAACACAAGGAAAAGAGTTTCAGAATGGCGTGAAAGACAGAAGGATATAAAAAATGTAACAAGTTACGTACCTGTTAGTAACGCTCCTAAAGTAAAGTTAAGTAAAGTAAAGAAAGAAAAAGAAGAAGAAAAAGAAATTTTTCTTTCTAAAAGCGAAATCCAAAAGGAAAAAGAAATAGCAGAGCATAACGCAAAAATATTGGCAGAAGAATATTAACCAACCTAACTTTTAAAAATGAAATCAAAAATAAAAAATAGATTATCTTTGTTCAGTCAGATGCCGACTGACAATTCTGCTTTTCTTGTTTCATGTAGCACGACCCTCGTACGAGTTGCGAGGGTTTTGCATTAAAACTATATAAATTATGAAAATTAAGAAATTTGAAGTAGAAATATATGAGTGGAAAGTAACTCTTATTGAAACAACTTCAGTTAAGGATTTTAAAAAAGTAAAAAAACACTTATCCGCAATTGGAGTATCAAAAGAAGACCTGAAGTATGTTAAAACAAATTTTTCAAAAGTTGATGGGGGGGATCATTTTTATCATCCTAATAGGAGGGAGAGTATTTTAATACTTTATCGGATGACCTCCATAAAACAGAGATTAAATATTATCTGTCATGAGAAAAGACATCTTGAAGATAGAATTAAATTATTTTGTCACATAGGAGACGATGTTGAATCATTAGGTTATCTTGCAGGTTATCTTGGAAAAATGCTTATTTAAAAAAAAAAATCATAATTTTGACATCAGGTATAATTAAACTTCAAATATCATGGCAAAGCAAACCAAACTCGAAAAGACGGATCCTGTAACAATGGCACAAGCTCAGGAGATTGTTCTAAAGATCAAAAGAGGATTACAGAAAAAAACATCTGTAACGAAACTTTCAACGGAACTGGCGGTACACCTTGCCTCTATCAAGAAAGAAGGAAAGTAGTGTTATGTGGAAGCAGATTGTCTCGGCACTGAAAAAATTATGGCAATGGTTAAGATATTGGCTCTGGAAACATCCAATATCAAAACCTGAACCATTAAAAGTCACCGAGGTAATCAAACACTGGACAATTATTTATTATCACGGACAGAAAATAAATCTCCACAAAAACGAACTGGCATATTGGTATGGATTATCTCGAAAAGATAAGAGGGCAATGGCATTGCGCTTTGAGGTCATGGAGAAAAAAGGACTGGTAAAATTTATTGAGATAAACGGCAAATTAACTTGCGTGCGAAACAAAGACTATGAACAGAAAATTAACGTTCAATAACCAGGTTCTCATCAAACTTGATCCCGAAAACACGAGTATAAAACTCCGAAATGGATTTGAGTTGTACGCGGACAATACCTATGAACCAGAAAAGAACTCTACCGTTATGGGAACTATTTGGGGAGTTCCGTCTCATTTATCTTATTCAGGCATCCCTAATAAAGACATGCCATGGGAAATCCCATTAGAAGCAAAATTAGGGGACAGATGTGTTTTATATTATCTCTCAGTAGTAAATGCACTTAAACCACAAGAAAGTCGTTGTTTTATTGAAGATAAAGAAAGATATATACTTGTTCAATATCAATTTTTATATGCTCTTATTAGAGAAGACAGGATAATACCCATCAACGGTTACTGTCTTATTGAGCCAACGGAAGATCCATTTGTCGCAGAACAAAGGAAAAGAATGGAGGCAATAGGGATGGAACTGATTCTGTTTAACAAGAAAAGCAACACCAATGTATCATTTGGCATTGTCCGTTATGTGAGTGTCCCAAATAGACGTTATGTTGATGAACACAGTTCCGACGAGGGTGTTGACATTGCCATTGGCGATACTGTCGTGTTAAGAAAGACTTATGACTTACCACTCCAGTATGATTTACATGCGAAGATTGACGGGGGGAAAAAGTATTTAAGAGTGCAACGAAGATCAATACTTGCAAAAATATAATATGAAAATAATTTCATTATCACAAGACAATGTTGTACTAATAAACAATACAGAACCATGCTTATAAACGATCATTTTCAGAATTTTAAAGTTTATCAAATTCCAAGAGCTCAATTAATAATTGCGGACATTCCTTACAATTTGGGAAATAATGCTTATGCCTCAAATCCAAGTTGGTATATCGATGGGGACAATAAAAAGGGAGAAAGTGAATTGGCCGGAACTAATTTTTTTAGTACAGATATAGATTTTCGCCCTGCTGAATTTATGCATTTTTGCTCAACAATGCTTAAAAAAGAACCGAAAGAAACAGGCAAAGCACCTTGCATGATTGTTTTTTGTGAATTTGAACAGCAATTTTCTTTAATTGAACTTGCAAAAAAATATGGGTTGAACAATTATATTAATCTTGTTTTCCGTAAAAACTTCTCTGCTCAGGTTTTAAAAGCTAATATGCGTATTGTCGGAAATTGTGAATATGGCTTAATCTTGTTTCGGGACAAACTTCCAAAATTCAACAACAATGGGAAAATGGTTTTTAACTGTATGGATGTAGAAAGAGATAATGATATAGAAAAAATCCATCCAACACAAAAATCAATTAAATTATTACAGCGACTTATTGAAATATTTACAGACAAAGGGGAGGTAGTAATTGATCCAGTAGCCGGAAGTGGAACAACTTTAATAGCTGCTGATAACTGCGGCAGGAAGTCTTACGGTTTTGAGATTAAAAAGAATTTCTATAATGATGCGGTAAGATTTATAGATAAATACAAGACAAGAGGCACTGAGATTAAAGAGTTAGGATATTCAAAAACAGAGTTGGCTAAAGAGCATCCTTTATTATTTTGAAATAAATTTACAAATCTAAACTTCAAAGAATAATGAATCTTAGTTTTCACCAAAAGGAATATTCTCAAATGATGTTTGATGCCTCAAAAGTACCAAGCGGGAGTGATATTTTAAAGTTTTATAAAGAACTTGGGAAGATAAGAGAGTTTAGGTTAAATCCAGGAGAGGGACTAGACAACAGCAAGGTGATGCAGTATGTTCTTTGTTTGTACGACAAGAACTCACCATATCGGAGGAAATATCCCGATGTTCTTAAAAGAAAAATAGAGGTGGCACATGATTGCGAGTTTCAAATAGAGACAGGTGGTAATTTTGAACCATTGGTTGAGGATTTCTTAAAAGGTAAAAACCGTATTGTGAACCAAAAAGCAGTTGCATACGTAAGACTGCACCGCAACTTTAAGTTTGCATACATGGTAACTATTGAGGAATCCTATTATACCCTGATGCTTGAAATACTTGGGGGGGAGACAAAAAAAATTGCTACTGCAAAAGAGATACAAGGGGAACTGGAAGAAACACTTTTGGAGATACTCAATCAGGACAATAACCCCTATCTAAGAGATGAAATACTTCGATACATGGAAGATGAAAGACTACAATTAAGGCCGGAAGACATTGCAAAAAAGGCACAGGAAGGAGTAAAAAAATGATAGTAAAAGGATTTGCACATTGGTACTTAATCAATGACTGGTACACGATAGTAACAGATCAGATGCGCATACTTCTCACATCAGGACTATATGACGAGTGTGAGCAAATAAGCATCGGGTGTATTGGCTTTCCGGAAGACAAGGCATTGCTTGAAAAACTGATTATAAACCAATACCCAAAACTGATTATCCGGTATTATTCTCAGGAACCACAGGACTATGAGTTTAAGACTCTAAAGTTAATTGAGGATGATAATTCTGAGTATGTAGGATTTTATTTTCACACCAAGGCTATTACAAGACCATTTGAACCTATCATAAATCACTGGAGGGCGTGGTTAAATGAGAGCATACTTAATCGGTGGGAGGAGCATCGTAATCGGGTAGAATCTGCTTATGATGTCTCATCAGTAAACGAGTTGAAGTCACCGGACCATTTCTCTGGCAACTTCTGGTGGTTTAATCGGGAATACATCAACAGACTGCCAAAGATTGACACCCTTGATAAGAAAAACCGATTTGCTGCAGAACAATGGATATGTATGTATAAGCACAGACACACATATGCCAAAGAATTTTTAGAACCAGGGAGAGACACATTCATAATGCAATATAACCATGTATAAGGACAAAACAGTTTTAATAACAGGTGCGAGTAGAGGAGTCGGTAAGTTTCTTACTGAGTATTTTTTAAAAAATGATGCTAAGGTAATTGGGGTAAGCAGATCAGGAGGAGAAGAAGGAATAAATCATAGGCATTATGCTATTGATTTATCAGTGCCATCTGGGATTGAAAAAGTATTTACTCAAATAAAAGGACTTACAGATGAGATTGATATTGTAATTAACAATGCAGCCGTTCTCACATCTCAGTATTCAATGAAGATGTTATGGCAGTGTGCAGAAGGCATGGTAAAAACAAATTTACTTGCCCCATTTCTTATTGCCAGAGAATCCGCAAAATTAATGAAGAATGGAGGACAGATAATAAACATTAGTTCTATGGCAGTAGCACTTGAACCGATGGGAGATTCTATGTACGCAGCGTGCAAGGCAGGACTTAATAAGATGTCAAACATCATGGCAAAGGAGTTTGCAGGATTCGGGATCACGGTGAACACCCTTGCTATATCTGCTATTGACACGGATATGCTCAGGCAATTAAACAAAGAGAAAGTGGACAAGGTGGTTGCCGGACTGCCGATACCGAGATATGCCACCATAGATGATATTACCAATGTCATTGACTTCTTTTGCTCACCAAAATCAAATTATGTCACATCCCAAACTATCTACCTTGGAGGGGTACACGCATGACAGGGATAGGCATAATAAAGACAGCAAGTTATCTTCCGTGCAACATACAGACAAATGAGGATGTTTGTCGGTACGTGAAGGAATTGACACCTGAATGGATTATCGAAAAGACAGGCATCAAACAAAGGCATCTTGCTAATGGAGAAAAACCCTCAGTAATGGCAGGTGTTATCGCAAACAGACTTGCTTATGGAGACAAAGGGCTTAATCCGGAGATAGGTCTGATAATAGTATCATCATTCAGTCAGGATTATATGCTACCTCCTATGTCAGCAAGAGTACATTGGTCAATGGGGGCACATAAGAACTGCCAGATAATTGATATAAATACCAACTGCACCGGACTTATAACCGGAACAACCATCGCAGTAGAGAGAATGAGGGCAAATCCAAAGATTAAGTATGCGATTGTCATTGGAGTAGAGGTACTTTCAAGATGGGTAGATAAAACCGATAAGTTCACAGCACCATTTTTCAGTGATGGTGCAAGTGGAGTACTATTAGGACGTGTAAAGGAAGGATATGGACACCTAAACTCATTCTTTTGCACTGATTCATCAGCATACGAGGACGTGAGATTGAAAAGAGGTGGTTTCATTGAGCATAATGGCAAGGAGACGTGGACTCAGGCGATAACCAACGTGCCATACGTGATGAAAGAGTTGTGTCATTCATCAAAAATATCCATAAAAGATGTGGACTTCTTCATATTTCATCAGGCAAACAAGGTTATGATTGACTATATCATGGACAAACACCGGATACCACATGAAAAAACCTATACCAATGTGGAGGAGATAGGAAATACAGGTGCAGCGAGCATAGGGATAGCCTTGGACGAGGCATATCGTAAGGGATTAATAAAGTCGGGCGATCTATTGATGCTCGCAGGTGTAGGTGCAGGATTTAACTTTGGAGCAAACCTATGGAAAATTCAGTAACATACATAAAACGCTTATTGCACGCAATAGGCAAACGAGATAAGTTACATGCCAAAACATTAAGAAGGAGCATGGAGTCTATGCGGGGTCGGGAATATTGGAGATTAGCAGAGATCATTCAGACCTATTTCATTAACAACGGGGTCAAAGTAAAACAACTATCTGAAGATTATCTGCACATGGTGAATGACATGAGAATAGAAATGAAGTATTTTGAGCAGACAGGGGAATATTCATGTAAAAATGAAAAAGAAGCGTATGGCAAGGTGTATTCAAATCCAGGAGTGATGGGTTATTACATGAACGCATTGCTTATATCACAAATACTCTGGACGCATCACTTTGAAATTTTAAAGAGATTTACCGAACAAGTAGTAAAATATGGAGGCAAAGGGAATGGTGAAAGTATTCTCGACATAGGGTCTGGACATGGACTATTCTCAAAGATTATGAAGGATAACATGCCTAATATTCGATTCATTGATGTGGTTGATATAAGTGAAAGGTCAATAAGCATGGTAAAGAGTTTCTTAGGCACTGATAAGGTTAATTATTTCACCTGTGACATAATGGACTTTGACAGGGTAGGTGGCTATGACATCATAATCCTTGGAGAAATACTTGAACACTTGGATAACCCATTGAGAGTATTAAAACATGCGGTATCTCTGTTAGACAGAAATGGAGTCATCTGGATTACTATTCCGATAAACGCTCCTGCAATAGATCATGTTTATTTATTTGATAGTCCCGAGATGATTGATGATCTGGTTGAGAGTGCCGGATTAAATTACCTCATTGAAAATTACGAATTTGTAGATGGACAAACGTCTATAATGAGTGCATTTTGCATAAAGAAATGAAGTACGAAGAAATAGAAATAGGACAAAGTGTAAGATATACAAAATGGATAATTCCATATATGTTACAGAAATTTATTACTATTTCAGGAGACAATAATTCAGTGCATACAAAAGGGGAGAAGCCGATAGTTCATGGGATGCTCATTTGCTCATTTATTTCAACCTTAATTGGGAAACAGTTACCAGGAGACGGGGCATTATGGATGTCATTTGATGTTAAGTTCATTCAGCCAATATATGTAGCGGAAAAAATAGTCATCATAGGTCGGGTACACTCAAAGAATGACACCAATAGGAGTATTAAATTACTCATAGATGTTTTCAATGAAAATGATGACCTTTGCATAGCAAGTACAGCAGTTGTAAAAGTACCAGAGTAATGAAAAAAGCAATAATCTTTGATTGTGATAACACCTTATGGCAAGGGATAGTTGGGGAAGAGAGCATAATCCATGATGCGGGTATGCAACAGGATATTGTATTCTTAGCCAATCACGGGGTTATCATCGGGTTGTGCAGTAAAAATAATGAAGAAGATGTAATCAAGGCATTAGAGAATCAAATACTCAGGGAAGAACATATCTCTGTAAAAAGGATTAATTGGAAAGACAAAGTATCAAATCTGAAAGAGATTGCACAGGAACTCAACATTGGAATGGATGCCATAATGTTTGTTGATGATTCTCTTTTTGAAAGGAATCTTATAAGGGAATACCTTCCCGAAGTATTGACTATTATGCCACAAGACCTGATGAAAAATGTACTTGAATGTTTTGATCTTACTGGTACTTTCTCCAAGACCCAACAATACAAAGAAAACTACTTGCGTGCCAAAGCAGAAACACAGTTTACGGACATAGAAGAATATCTTGCATCACTGAAGATGGTTCTTTCCATTAAGATTAATGAACAATCCCATATCCCACGTATCACAGAACTCACGCAAAAGACAAATCAGTTTAACCTTACCACAAACAGACACGATAAAGAAGATATTGCAATATTTATGGAGACAGGAAGAGTGTATTCGTTATCGGTAAAAGATAGGTTTGGTGACAATGGGATTGTGGGAGTTTGCATTGTTGTATTGAATAAGATAGAGACTTTTCTACTAAGTTGCAGGGTACTCGGTCGTGGAATAGAATATGCGTTTTTTGATTACGTTATTGAAATGGAATACAATTATGGAAAGATTGTTCTATTGGCTGAATATAAACCTACCGCTAAAAATAAACAGACAAAAAACTTTTATGGGAATGTTGGATTTGAATGTTTTAACATTACAAAAGAAAATGTTATGTTTTCTATGGGATGGTTAGAGAATTACACACCAAAAGCAAAAAAATATTTTCGTTATGAATAGCAAGATACAAGAGATAATGGCTCAGGCTTTTGAAGTGCCGGTGAAAGATATAACAGTCAATTCAACCCAAGACAATATAGATAATTGGGATTCTATTCATCATATTAAAATGATTGTCTTTTTGGAAAGGGCATTTGATATTACTATCCCTGATGAGGACGTAGGGAAGATGGTTGGTTATAAACTCATAGAACTGGTTGTTAATAAGTGCATCAATGAAACATAAGTTTGCAACAATGGTTGAGGGTGAATTTATTGACCTGCAAAAAGTAACGGTTGATGATGCAGAATTTATCTATGAGTTAAGGACAAGCAAGGGAGCGCAGTATCTTAATCAGCCACCAAACTACTCTATAAGCAGTCAGCGAGAATGGATTGAAAAGAGAACCGCAGACGAAATCAATTATATTATCTATTCCAAAGACAGGGAGAGAGTAGGCATGGTGTCTATCTATGACTGTGATTGGAGTAATGGAGTGTCAAATGTAGGCAGATTACTATTAAAAGAACAATTCATCCATGCGTCAACTCCTTTTGGATTAGAGGCATTGCTTATAACATACGACTATGTCTTTTACACGATGGGATTCAGAAAGATTGCAGGGACAATAAACAGTCGCAACGAGAAAGTAGTAAGTCTGCAAAAATATCTTGGGATGACAGAAGAGGGATATTTCAGAGGGCATGTGTTACTTGATGGAGAACCACAGGACTTGTATTGGTTAGCATTATTCAAAGAAGATTTTCCGAGGTATAGCGCAAAGATATATTCACTTCTTAATAAGTTTCGTATATGAACGCCACGGTAATTGATTGTGAAATTATACCTTTGAGAAAAATAAAATCTTCAAGCGGTAATCTTGTTGTTATACAGGGGAGGCAAGACATCCCTTTTGATATAAAAAGAATATACTACATCAATGACGTACCGGAAAAAGGAGACAGGGGAAGCCATGCACACAAAAACCTCACACAGTTTATAGTTGCCACGGAAGGAGTGTTTACGCTTGTATTAGATGATGGGAAGTCAAAACGTAATATCTTATTAAGCAAAGAGGGAGACTGTTGGGGGGTACTTATAAAGCCTGGGATATGGCGAATATTGGAAGGGTTTTCAAAAGGAGCAGTATGTTTGGTACTCGCATCGGCAGATTATGATGAAAATGATTATATACGTAATTATGACGAGTTTTTAAAATTTAAGTTATGAAGTATATTTACAGGGCACTTATAACTGGTGGTACTGGCACAATAGGACGTGAACTGGCGAACCAAATGATAGGTTGGAATATATCTATATTTTCACGCAATGAGAAGGATCAGTTTTTTATGAAACAACAGTATCCCTCATTTCGTTATGTTATAGGAGATGTAAGGGATTCATCTGCGGTATTAAAAGCATGTGAGGGGAAGGACTATGTGTTTCACACGGCTTCGCTTAAAAGAGTAGAAGTTTGTGAGGAGGAGACAGAAGAGGCAGTTAAAACTAATTTAATAGGGTCACTTAATATCATCAACGCTTGTCGGCAGTATGGGTGTCAGATGATTAATATGTCAACAGACAAGGCTATTAATCCGAGTAACGTATATGGCAGAACAAAGTCGTTAGTAGAGGCGATGATTACTCAGTCCAAGTATGTCAATATACGAAGTTGTAATGTCTTGTGGTCGTCAGGGAGCGTGTTACCGATATGGCAGTTACAACTCGCAACATCTAACGAGATAAACCTTACATCTAAAGAGATGACAAGGTTCTTTATTCATCCCACAGAACTTGCGTTATTTATATTAAGTCATAAGGATGATTCAGGCACATTTACCGTTCCTATGAAGGCGTTTAGGATACACGACATTGCAGAGAGGTTTGTATCATTATATGGGAATAAAGATTCTAAGATTAACATAACAGGACTGCGCTCAGGGGAGAGGTTACATGAATATATGGATGATGTTATATCTTCTGATAAAAATGTTTGTAGTGATTTAGAATATATATTTAAAAGCAAATGACACCTTATTCGGTTACAGAAGAGTTTGAAAGAGTTTTATCTGACTACACGGGTGCGCCCTATGCAGTAGCATTGGATAATTGTAGTAATGCGTTATTCTTAGCATTAACGTATGACAATATTAAGGGGAAAACCATTGAAATCCCGTGCAGGACATACATGAGCGTTCCTTGTGAAATACGTCATGCCGGAGGTTTTGTGAAGTTTTTACCCCCCGATGGAGATACGTTAAAGGGAGCATACCAGTTAAAGGGATCAAATGTTATTGATTCAGCATTAAGGCTTACAGCCAATATGTATATTCCTGGGACGTACACTTGTTGTTCTTTCACAGGGAAATATAAACCGTTAAAATTGGGCAAAGGAGGGTGTATTTTAACTGATAACAAAGAAGCGTTCTTATGGTTTAAAAGGGCACGTTTTTCAGGAAGGAAAGAAACTGAATATTCAGAAGATGATTTCTCAATGATGGGATGGAATTTTTATATGCACCCCATGGTTGCTGAATTGGGATTATTGTTAATGGGACAGTTTTATAATTCCGATAAGAGTAAGAAAGATATGCCTGATGTTGAGATGGAATATCCCGATTTATCACAATATAAAATATATACCGATGTATTATAGCATGATTAGCGCACAGGTAAGGGATGATAACCGCTATCTTGATGAATGGGTTGAATATAATTTTGCGATAGGTTTTGAACATATTGTGATAGTGGATCATAGAAGTGAAGAACCTGTAATTGCTAAGTGGGGAGATAAAGTAACGGTTATCAGAGAAAATAAAACAGACGATAATCCCTACGATAATGTGAACGCCAATCTGAAGGCATTTAAGAGCAAATGGTTTGCCGTCATTGCAGTAGATCAGTTTATAGTCCTGTTAAGAGATAAAAGCATTAATGATCTATTGGCAGACTACGAACAATATGGTGGACTGTCTATCAATTGGTCTGTGTATGGGAGTTCCGGTCACATAAAGAGACCTGAAGGATTGGTAAAAGATAATTACTTATGGAGGATGCCTTACGACATAAAAGATACATGCCAAGACCTTGTTCAGACAATCGCAAACACCGAACATTGTGTTCGTTACCATAATGATCATACTTGTATTACCACAAGACCCATTGTTAATGAAGATTATGTCAATACAAACAATTCTGCGATAAGTTTTTCTTCAAGAACACGGTGTAAAGTAAATCATTATATGACACGATCACATGAAGACTGGGAGTTTAAGACAGAACGTGCAAGGAAGGCAAGACCCACGCATCAGTACGATGAGAATGGGTTTCATCTCATAGATGATTTTTGTACCGTTTATGACGATGTGTTAAAAGATTTTGGCAAAAAATAAAGTTATGATACACGAAAGAGGATATTGGTTGGACAAAGAAGAGATAGCAACTCACATGCACGATGAGGCATTATGCGATGCCATTATCAAGACATTTAGTGATGTAAGAACGATTATTGACATTGGGTGTGGCGATGGATATTATACAAAGAGACTTACAGAACACGGGTTTGAATGTATAGGATTTGACGGGTCTCCGTTAACCCCCGAAATAACAAACGGGATATGCGAGGTAAGAGATTTTTCCGAACAGGTAAACATGGGCGAGTTTGATCTTGTACTTAGTCTGGAGGTAGGAGAACATATTCCTGATAAGTATGAACAGGTTTTTATAGATAATCTTATATGCGCATCCAAGGGATATATATGCTTATCCTGGGGTGTGGAAGGGCAACAGGGAGTAGGTCATGTTAATTGCAGAAATAATGATTATGTGATTAAGGAATTATTTGAAAGAGGATTCATTTACAGTGCCGACAAGTCTCAGTATCTAAGGGATAATTCGACATTGCCATGGTTTAAAAACACGGTATTGATATTCTATAAATAATGCAACAGGTATCGAACATAGAAGATATTTTCAGGGAGTATTTTAAAAATGCGATAGTGCCGGATAGGATAATTGAGCTAGGGACGGCTACCGGGGTGTTTGCCCATCTTATCTATAAGTTAAGAAAGGAGATAAATAATAACTTTGACTTTATAACCATTGACAGACTCTCGTTAATTGATGACTTGCCTTCAAATATGATCTTTTGTAAGATGAACATTTATAAAAATATCAAATTCATCGCAAATCTTATCAAGCCACGGACGTTATTCCTTTGTGACGGAGGAAATAAGATATCAGAGGTAAGATTATTTACTCCTTTTCTCAAAGAGGATTGTGTTATCATGGCACACGACTATGCTAAAAACAAAAGCATTGGCAATAAGTATTGGTGGTGTTGTGAAATAGAATGGAGTGACATATCGGACTTAGAAATGTTGTTTTATTTTCAGGAACTAATGGAAACAGGAGGATGGGTGTCCTTAAAGAAATAACTATGATAACAGTAGTAATAACCTCATGCGGGAGACTTGATCTTCTTAAAAGGACAACAGAATCGTTCCAGAGGTTTAACACCTATCCGATCACTGAATATATTATCGTGGATGATTCCGGGGACGCAGGAATACATAATGAGATAAGGCGACTATATCCCGGATGGACACTTATTCTTGCGCCACAAAACAGAGGGCAGGTGCAGTGTATTGATATCGCCTACTCCAAGGTTAAAACACCTTACATATTCCATTGTGAGGATGATTGGGAGTTTACTAAGGGAGGTTTTATAGAACCATCATTAAAGATTCTGGAACAAAATAAAAGAATTTTATTAGTACGACTTTTATGCCATGACTTGCCTATTGAACCAGAGGTTTTTAAAGCAGGGGACATAGAATATCGATTGGTTGGACATGATATCAATAACTGGTGGCATGGATTTACATGGAATCCAAGTTTACGCAGACTATCGGAATATGACTTAGTAAAACCATATATTCAATATGCTAAAAATAGAGATTCTGCAATAACCGAATGTCATATAGGAATGGAACTTTATGATAGATATGGATTTAAAGTGGCTATTTTAAATGACGAGTATTGTTTCCATACAGGAGACAAAGATCAAAAAAGACCAACATTATGAAACAAATAATATGGGTGTATGCTTTGTGTTACAATGAAAGTCATTTCATTGGCAATTTTCTTACAGCCTATAAGGATGCTGACAGGATTATCATTTACGACAATCACTCCACAGATAACTCGGTGGAATTGCTCATGCGTGACCCCCGTGTAGAGATAAGATATTTTGATTCTAATTCAGAGTTACGTGATGATATTCACATCCAGATCAAGGACAACTGTTGGAAGGAGGCGAGAGGCAAAGCAGATTGGGTTATTGTGGTAGATTTCGATGAGGTATTTGCAAGGGTGACGGTTGTGAATGGTGAGGTGGTATTTGATCTTGACCTGTCAGAACCATACAATAATGGGTTTAATATTATTAAACCTTATGGTTATAATATGATTTCACTTGATGCGCCACTTTATACTAACGATCATCCCTTCAAACACTGTCCACGGGGAGCATACCATCCCCCGGCAGAGAAACCATGTTGTTTCAGACCAGATCAGATCGGAGAAATGAACTATACTGTTGGGTGTCATACCGCAGACCCCTTAGACATAAAAGGGAGCAGAGATGGAGTGAAGATACTTTACGACAAGGACTATAAACATCTCCATTTCAGGTTTTGGAATTATGATCTTTATATGAAGAAAGCAGAAATTGGGAGGAACAGATTATCTTCTGTTAATAAAGATCATGGTTGGGGATGGCAGTATCTCGAAACAAACGAACAGCAAGGTAGCATGTATCTTGCAGGCATGAAACTTTCTAAACATCTTTTAGATATAGAAAAATGAATATAGAAATTTACGCATTGTGCCATCAGGAAGCACCCATGATTCCGTATTTCATGCGTCACTATAACCAATACGGTAAGATATTTCTTTTTGAAAGTGGTTCTACTGACGGGTCGGCTGAGTTGGCACAATCACTTGGGGCAACAATAGTGCCATTTGACACAGGGAATCAAATCAGGGATGACTTATACCTGGAGATGAAAAATAATTGTTGGAAACAATCGAAAGCAGACTGGGTTATTATCTGTGACATGGATGAATTTGTGTATCATCCAAATTTCAAAGAATATCTCAAGACCATAGAAGGGACGATCATTCAGCCACGTCATTATGAAATGTTTTCTGATGTGTTTCCTACAACACAAGGGCAGATTTATGAAGAGGTGACAATGGGGGCAACGTCCGACAAAGAGAGAAACACAAGTGCTAAATTATGTTTGTTTAAGCCACAGGAGATAACAGAGATGAACTATGAACCAGGTGCGCACTTAGCACACCCCACGGGGAACGTAATAATTAACGACAAGAATGAAGTGATCTCTATGCACATGCGTCATCTTAATATTGACTATATTATGAAACGCAATGCCTATTTTGTTTCAAGATTAAGTGCCATAAATAATGAAAAAGGATGGGGGTCTCATTATAGGGTTTCACGTGAGAATGTTCAGAATTGGTATGATATTCATAAACCCGATTTAGTAAAAGTAATATGAAAATAGAAGTATATGCAGTTTGTTACAATGAGGAAAGGTTACTTCCTTATTTTCTGAGACACTATTCTCAGTTTGCGGATGTCTGTGTTTATGATAATTATTCAACAGATAAATCTGCACAAATCATCCAAAGCGCAGGAGCAAAAGTTATAGAGTTTGATTCCGATGGTGAGTTCAGGGAAGATATACTCGTGGACATAAGAAACAATTGTTGGAAGGACTCAAAAGCAGATTGGGTCATTATAGTTGATATTGATGAGTTTGTTTATCACAAAAATCTTCCGCAGGCACTTGAAAACATATCAGGGACAGTTATCATGCCAAGGATGTTTAATATGTATTCTGATGTTTTCCCATTAACAGAAGGGCAGATTTATGAGGAAGTAGTAATGGGAACCGACACGACAAGTAAGATGAATTTGTTTCGACCTTTAGAAATAAAGGCTATGAATTATGATGCCGGATGTCACAACGCCAAGCCGGAAGGTAATTTTGTATTAAATATAAATTCAGACATAATCGCATTACATTTCAGATACCTTTCTCCTGAATATGTTATATGGAGAAACTACACAACAAATTTAAGACAGAGCAGTGTGAATAGAAAAAATGGCTGGAACTGGCATTTTGCAGAGAAAGCAGAATCGGTATTAACTAATTTTCGGGATACAAAACCCAGATTAATAAAGGTTGTATGATAACACTAAAAATACTTCATGTGATAGTGGTTGCATATCGAAGGGCAATACCACTAAGAATAATGATTGACAGTTTTCTGTTACAAACAAATCCCCGATGGACACTCCATGTCATCCACGATGGACCTATGCCACAAGATGTAAAGGACGTAGTTGACTTGCCTCAGTACAAAGATTATCGAATATCGTTTTCAGAGACAGCAGTAGTAAACGGACACTGGGGGCATCCTAACAGGAAATTTATGTTAGGACAGATACCTCTTAATCATCGTGATTTTGTATTAATAACAAATGATGATAATTATTACGTTCCAAAATTTGTGGAATATTTTTTAGAAGAGGGTAACAAAGAGGATGTTGGGTTTGTTTATTGTAATACTGTACATTCTTATTATAAATATGATATATTAACCACAGTGGTCAAAGAGAATCAGATTGACATGGGTTCTTTTATGGTAAAACTTGATGTTGCAAGACATATTGGATTTAACCATATCCACTTATCCGCAGATGGTTTGTATGCAGAAGAATGTGCAGATTATTGTCGTTTGCGAAGACTGAAAGTGGTTCATATACCAAAACCGATTTTTATTCACAATTGATGAAACATGAACCATTTAGCCCTATTAAAACGCTATTATAAAGAAGTTGATCCGCAGATACTATCACAGTATCAGGAGGCAGATAAAAGCGTATGGGTAAACACCGATGACAAAGATTTAATCCCGATAGAGATAGAACTACCGGAGCCACCGGAGCCACACCTGATAGATAACTTTGGATTACCTGCAGCAGATCAGATGTGGCATCCTCCAAAACTACCAAGGAGGCTTAAAGAGTTACAGAGTAAGTATGAGACACTTGATGAGATATGGGATGAGTTGGAAGATCATAAAGACATCTATTCTGATGAGATAAAGTTTATAGAACTGCAATGGGAACGGAGACTTAACGGGTACTGGTTTTATAACAATGGCATACCTACATTCATTGACGGATGGAATTATTTTTATTGTGGATGGTGGCATATTGACGTTGGATTACCAAAATACAGGGACAGAGACCGGAGATTCTTTCTGTTTGCACGTAAAATCTATAATGAAAAAAAGTCTCCAAAATGTAATGTCAAAGGGTTTGCCATAAAAAACAACAAAGGAGAGTATGAATGGATAGAGTTTAATGATAAGTTATTTTATGGCTTTAACTATCCCAAACATCGTAGGGAAGGTGCATCATATAAGGGAGGTTGCATTAATTATGAGATCATAAGCAGGACAATCAATGCACGTGGGGGCATACAATCAATGACGGACGATAAGGCTAAGATCGTATTTTTAAGACATATCGTAAGTCCTTGGAAGAAACTGCCATTTTTCTTTAAACCTAACTATGAGGGGTCAACGTCTCCAAAGACAGAGTTATCCTTTTCCCCCCCGGCCAAAAGACTTTCCTCAAAAGGAGCATTGTCAATGTCTGAACTTGGACTTGAATCCGGGATTGACTTTGGAGTAGCAGATGAGACAGCTTATGAAGGTACAAAACTATATTTTCACCATGACGATGAGGTAGGTCGTCTTAAAAAAGGGGTGGACTGTTGGGCACGGCATGGGGTGGTCAAAGAGTGTCTTGTGGATGGAGCGACAATAATTGGGTTTACAATAAAGACATCAACGGTTGGGGAGATGGAGAAAGGAGGTGGAAAGGCATTTAAACACCAGTGCGAGATGAGTAATTATTATGAGAGAGATCTGAATGGACAAACATATTCCGGACTTGCCACTCTTTTTATTCCGGCCTATGATGGGTTAAAAGGGTTTATTGATGAGTATGGGATAAGTATTGTTGGCACACCAAATAAAAAACAGGCAGTTTATATCGGGAAGACCATAGGAGCAAAGGAATTTCTCTTAAACAAACGCAAAGGTAAGATAGGCGATCAGGATGCGTTATCGGAGGAGATAAGATTATATCCTATCAGGTTTGCAGAGTGTTTTCGTACCTCAACGAAATCATCAGGGTTTAATATGAACAAACTGGAATCGTATATCGATGAACTGTCATTTACTAAACAGCCGATAACAATAGGTAATCTCAGTTGGGAAAACAATGTAAGAGACAGTAAGGTGATATTCACATCAAACCCGCAAGGGAAATTCAAGATAAGTCATTTATTAAACAACCATGAGGCAAATAAGAAGTTTTGGAGTAATGACGAACAGTTATGGAAACCAGGTAATTCACATTGGGGAGTAGCGGGAGGAGACCCCTTTAAATTTAACATCACAAAAAGCAACCGGAAGTCAAAAGGAGGAGGAGCGGTTCTAAAGAAGGCCCAGATAAAAGACGGTGATTTTTCTATGAAACGTAAGTTTGCCTGCACCTACGCTAATCGGACGTATGACAAAAACATCTATGGAGAAGATATGATTATGATGTGTGTCTATTTTGGTGTTCCAATGTTTCCCGAAATTGACTTTCCTTTTATATGGGATTATTTTACAGAGAGAGGATATGAAGGATATTTACTTTACAAAGTTGATCCAAGGACATTTAAGATAAGCAACACCCCCGGTGGTACGGCAAACAGGGTTAAGCAGGACATCTTTACAGAATACATGACATGGATTGAGAATGAGGCTGACGAAGAAAATCATATTGAGGTATTGGAGGAGTGCAGGGATATTGACGGTCCGGAAGACATGACCAATTATGACTTATTCACAGCCGGAGGATATGCACTACTTGGTACACGTGGACTGTATGATGAGATAGCAGAATTGGATGAGAAGGAATATACCCTTGACAGTTATTTCAAAAAAAGAACGTATAGTTCCATGAGAAAGTATTAACTTTATCAAAAATTTTCCGACACAATGGCTCTTTCATTGGAAAAATACGCAACGGGAGCATACCCGTTCCCAAAGGATGACATCAATCCGGTGGACAAAGACGAAAAATGGGGGAAAAAGTGGTGCGAAGCCATATATGCACGATGGAAGCAAAATATGACAGCTATTCCATTCAGTGCCGTTAATGAGATACAATCCCTGAGAACACTTGCAGACGGGAAACAAGATGTTCTCCAATATCAAAACATACTACTTGATGAGAGTGAAGATAGCGGTGACTTGAAGGGTTTCATGAATATCAATTGGGATATTTTTTCCGTGATGCCTAAGTTTTTACGAGTTGTCGAAGGTATGATGGAACAGACCGATCATCAGGTAGTCGCCACCGCCGTTGACCCGACAAGCACAGAAGAAAAAGAATCCGCAAAATTGGACATGGAGTACCGGATGAAGTTTAAAGAGACACTTGACTACATTGATAAGTCTATGGGGATTGATAGATCAGGAGAATACGTACCCGAATCAATGGAGGAACTTAATCTTTATGAAGGAGCCGGAGGGTTTAAGTTAGCAAAAGAGACAGAGATTGAACAAGGACTTGACTACACGTTCTACATATCCGCATGGAAAGAGATTAAGAAAAAAATTATCCGTGATTTTGCTGTTATAAATTGTGCAGGGACAAAAGATTTGACCGATCAGTATGCCAAAAAGGTAAGGGTAAGATATGTTGACCCCGCAGTGTTCGTAGGTCAATATTCAAAACATTGGGATCATAAGAACATGGAGTTTGGGGGGGAGATTATTCAGGTACTCATCTCCGACCTTCGCAAACTGAATCCAGACCTTAAAGAAGAAGTATTACTCGAACTTGCAAGAAGTTATAATGGAGCAGCAGGGAATATTTCAGTAACGAATTTGAGTTTCAATACTGAGACACTAACTGGTAATTATGATAGTTTTCTTGTGGATGTATTAGATGCTGAATGGATGTCAGTTAATAGTAAGTATCGCACAACACGGCAAACGCAATATGGCACTAAACTGACGTATGATGAAGAATGGGGAAAAGTACATAATACCGACAAGAAAACAACCGAGAAGTTTGACATAAAAACTGTTTACAAATGTAAGTGGATCATAGGAACTGATAATGTGTATGATTTCGGGTTACAGTTTGACGTGCCACGTCCGGGGAAGAAAGAAGTGGAGTTATCCTATCATCTTTATAAACTGCCATACAGATCGCTTGTGAGTCTGTCAGAGTCACATCTACACCAGATGGCACTTGCCTTCTTTAAACTACAAAACGCTATTGCGATGGCTTCACCTCCGGGTATTGCCATAGAATTTACTTCTTTGCAGAACATGACTCTTGGGGGCAATAAACTGACTCCTTTAGATATTCTGAAGATAAAAAGACAGACCGGAGATGTTATTTATAAGGCCACAACGCATAAGGGAGTGCCAAATGCCCCCGGAGGTTACAGACCAATTCAGGAATTACAGGGGGGGATAGGTGCACAGTTACAGGAGTTTCTTGCAGTATTTGAGTTTAACACCAATGCTATCAGGGAACTGACAGGGATAAATCAGATTGCAGACGCATCAACACCGAGTACAGAGATGCCGGTAGGGACATCAGAGATTGCTCTGGCAGCAACAAACAATGCGTTACGACCTATTTACAGTGCATATCTGAACCTTAAAGAAAGGACTGCTAAGAATATTGGATTACGGTTACAACTGCTTATAAAACATGATAAGGAAGCCTATAAGGGATATATGCCGGTGATAGGTTCTATTGGAGTAAAAGTAATAAGTGTAGGGGCAGACGTTGTGGATGCTGATTATTACATCAAATATGAGGCAAAACCAACTGAAAAACGTAAAGAGGTTATTCGACAAGCAGCCATAGCAGCAATGTCCCCCGACAGGGATGGTATAATTGGCATTGAGTTACCAGACTTTTTGATGATAGAAAGACTTTTGGAGAGTGGTAATTTAAAGTATGCAGAAGCATATTTGAATCATAAAAGTAAAAAGAATAAAGAACGACAATTAAAACTACAACGTGATAATATGAATCTCGATAAAGAGCGAGAAAAAGAAAACAATGAGTTAAAATCTAAACTTAAAGAGTCAGAATTAAAGACAAAACTTGAAGCGGATATTAAATTTTATCGAACAAAAAAAGAAATTGATGAGGAGTTTGCACAAAAAGAACATCAAAGAGAGATGGAGAAACTTGGATTACAGAGTTCTTTAAGTGTTATTCAGGATACCGCAAAGCAACAATCGGCAGTTGTACAATAAATTTTTATAACTTTGTTAAACTAAAATAATTTAATGCTATGGGAAAACAACAGGATGGCAGAGATGAAGAAATAGAAGCCTTACGGAACATAGAGGGCATAGATTCGGCAAAAATCGCAGCTCAGATTAATAAAAGGAATGGAGTAGAAGATACTCTTCCTGATGATAAAAAACCGGATATTAAACCGGATGACAAAAAACCGGATGATAAAAAGCCGGACGACAAAACAAAGGACGTACTTGATCCAGAGACTGTCCGCACTACCATGCTGAACGAGATGTTCGGAGAGCAGTTTAAGACAGTTGCGGATTTTAAAAAAGCAAATATACCCGAACAACTAAAGGAACTGACGAATCTGAGACAGAAGAATCAGGAACTTGACGCACTTGTTAAGGCAAAACCGAAACATCATTTCGCTAATGATGATATTGCCAAGATGAATGAGTTTGTACGTGAGACGGGCATTAAAGATGTAGGAGTATTCAACAGGCTTAATGCAGCAGATTTGGCAAATATGTCAGACATAGATGCTTTGATGTTGCAGCATGTGATTGATAATCCTCGTCTTGCAAGCAGAGACCCACAAGAGGTACGCAGGTATATCGAGACGAAATACAATGTGGACCCTGCAAAGATTGATCCCAAAAAGGTTGAGGCAGGAGACCTTACCCAGGAAGAACTTGACAAAAACAAAAGAGAGTTTGAGTACAATAAAATGGAATTAGAGGTTAATGCCGATAAAGCCAAGACTAAACTCCAGGAACTAAAAGGTAAGATCAAGATGCCAGAACCTCCGGCAGATGAGCCGGGAAGTAAAACCAAGTGGACACCTGAGATTGAGAAGACCCAAAAGGCAGGATGGACGAAGGTAAATGAGAAAATGGGAGAGGAATTTACAAAACTTCCAATCCGTATTAAAGGAGGAACAGAACCTATTGTCACCTTTGTTATACCAGAGGAGATGAGAAAGGTAGTATTAACAACAGCACTCGACTATGTAGTTAGTAACCAGATGGAAATTAATGAAGCAAATGTCAAAAGTGTTGCAAACATGATGTACTCCGAACTAATCTTATCTAATCTTGACGAGATCACACATGCCGTATTTGAGCGTGCGAGAAGTATGACAGAAGATGAGACTTTGAAACTTTACCACAACCCATCACCGAAGAACACCGACAATCCTCCAGCAGGAGGAGAGCCATTATCTGAGGAAGCCAAGAAGGAAAAAGCATTTCGGGCAGAACTTGAAAGGTAATTTTTTTTGACAAAACAGTAATCACAAGAGGCATTGATAGTATTAACATCTAAAAACGTAAAAAAATGAATCCAGATGCTATTGCTCAAATATATGCCTCTGATATAGTTTCAGGCTTCGATATCCACAAGCCGGAATACTTGAACGTACTTTTTAGCAGGTACGGAGATCAGGGAGCTTCTTTCTTCCAGTTACTCAGATCCATGGGATTTGAGAAACCGGTGGCTGCCGATGTGTACGGTCACTTTGAAGAAAATCATATCCACGAGATTGTTCATTCCAGGGAGATTGTTGCACAACCCGCACAGGGAGATCCCATCACGTTCATACTTGATACAGACGACCTTGATGCCAATAACAATTTCTATCTAAGACTTTGGGATACGTTATTATTTCCAAATGAAGTTGTTGGTTCAGTTGTTGAGATTGATACAACCGTGCATGGTACTCCGGCAGCACCATGGATAACGGTAGAACCGAGTGAGGAACATGATCGTTTTCCTGCATTGACAGCAGGAGAAGAACTGGTAATCAATTCCAATGCTTTTGCAGAAGGATCAGGTCAGCCGGAAGGTGCAGTATCAGGAACATGGGAGTATTCCAATTATGCACAGATCATAAAGGAGACTATTGGTTACACCGGAACTGAAATGGTTAATCAGACATGGTTTGATGTGACCAGTAAAGGGCAGTCAATACCTGCATTTTATTTCAAAGGGCAGATTGATATTGACTATCGTATGGCACTTCGTATTGATGGTGCACTTCTTTGGAACAAACCAACCACCAACGCTGCAATTGTTGATAATTCAGATGCCGGTGGAGGACGTGCAATCAAAACGACTGAGGGTGCAATTCCTTACACCAGACGTGTAGGGAACGAACAGTCATATACATCAGGAGCCTTTGATGTGGATGAATTTAATGAAATGGACAACACACTTGACAGGGAGTTTGCCGGGAATTATATTCTTGGTCTGTTAGGTATTTCACTTCATCAGGATATTGAAGACTCATTGAAGGACTATTTTGCAAACACCAACATACAGTTTGCAAAACAAGCCACTAACGATGTTTTGTTCAACAAGAATGAAGCTCTTAGTGCCTCTGTCAACTTCATTTATCTTACCAAGTCCGAAAGGACATTCCTTTTGAAAAGGATGGGTGTATTCAATAACAAGAAGCTCTATGGAGCAACTGGTTATAATGCACCAAAGATGGGACTCTGGATGCCTATTAACAGGGGTAAAGACCCGGTATCAGGTAACATGGTTGATTCCATTGGTACTCGTTACCGTGCTCTTGGTAAGTATTCCCGGAGGATGGAAGTATGGCAGGTAGGTGGCGCAGGCGAAGGTTTGAAGGTAACTGAATTTGATAAGAGAAACACTTATCAGAGATGCCATGTAGGTGCTCATTTTCGTGGAGGGAATCAGTTTATCCTTATGGAAGACTAAATGTAATCACAGGATAGGGAGGAGGATTTATTTCTCCTCCTATTTCCTTTAAAACTAAATATGCTATGTTATACAAGAATGAGGTGATTTATGAATTATCACGATTTCCAAAAGAGATCGAAGCAGTTGAAAAACATTTCCACGGCAAGTTTCCAGTAAAAGTGGTGTATCCTCCAGATCGCATTGTGCCAAGTAAATTAAAGCATAATCGCAGACCGGACAAACCTAACTCCATATCATTTGATCTAAAAGCAACTGTAAAGACTTCAGTTGGGACGGAGGTATGGAGGTATGCAGAAAACATTATTGTAGGTGAACAAGGGAAAAAACGGTACATCCCGAAAAAATTCTTATTTGATGGCACACGATTCCTTGACAGGAATGATATTGAATTGATTTATTTTCTTCTCAGAAAGTCAGAGTATTGTCTGGGAGGAGATAATCAGGGGAAGATGACAAAATTTATGTTTGAGGACCTTATTACCGAAGCTGACAAGAAAGCAGAAAAGAAAAAGATTGAGACAAAGATCAACATTCTTCTGTATGGTGATGATCTTGCGTTATCTGAAGAGAGGTTACGCAAGGTAGCAATGGCTTACGGTATCAAGAATGTTGATACGTTCACGTTTTCGCAGGTAAAGATTCTTATTAGCAATAAAATAAATGAATCAAAGACAGGTGCAGACCGATTCTTTGACATGGTTAATGCTGATGAGGAGATAGCAGCACGTGTATCAATCCAGAGGGCTATTGACATGGATGTTCTTAAATACGACAAGAACAAAGCCACGTGGCTATGGAAGACACAGGAAGGTGACAGGGTTGTTGGTGGGGGGAAAGTACCATTAGACAAAAGTGCCTTTGATGCTCTTTATACTCTTTATATGGGAGATGAAAGTTTCAGGGAAGATTTGAAGGCTGTTTCGATAACGAAAAAGCCATTGTCTCCAAAAAAAGGTGGCAAAGGCCATGAACAAATTGATGAAGAAAAAGATGAATAACTTTATATTTCCCATTGCGTAGTTCTCCATTTTTCATGTTCGCCCCGAATTAAAATCATAGTTCGGGGTTTCTTTTGTGAAAAATAGTATAACTTTGGGTGAAATTGTTATGGTAAGTTAGTGAAGTTTTTAACGTTTAAAAAATAGTAAGATGATAACAATAGTAGTTGCCGATGCTCATATCTTAGTAAATGGCACGGATCGTTACAGTTTAGATTTTGAGGCTTACTGTCTCCGTGACGAAATAGGAATCCGTCACATGAATCAACAAGACCTTACTCTTTTTAAAGGCAGAGTCCATCCAGATGAGATAACTCTTAATGGTGTTACTTATGGTAATGCAATTGATTTTGTGTATGCTTTTAATGCGGTGACTGCACCAGCCTTGTCATATCTCTTGACAAATTTAAAGGCGAGTACGGAAAATATTGAAGAACACACCAGTTATCCTCCAAATTTATTTTCGCAACATTGGCATCCAAGTATTGTCACAGAAGGGCGAGTAGTTCCTATCCCTGCAATCGGGAAGGCAGGATATGTCACATTAACAGCGATGGATGCTAACACAAGTCCAATCTATGTAGGAGAAACAGGGGTAAATGCCACCAACTATCATCTTGAACCAGGAAAATCAAACACTTGGGAACTTAATGATATTGGAGATATGTATGTTCTTGCCGTTACCACAGGAGACGGTATCAATTCTACTGGTGGTTACAAAGATTAACTTCTGTTAAAGACTGAATAAATGCAACACAGGTTAAGACATTCAGGTGATCTCGGTAATCGTATAGGCGGTTCTTCTTCCAGTTGGAGTAGTTACTGGAATACACTCATTTCAGCAACAGTTGAAAATGCAGCACCGACTAAGGTGATTCTGACATTTAGTAAGGCAAACATTTCTCTGGTAACTACTGACTTTACTATTGCGGGGAAGACAATCACATTACTTGAAAGGGATGCTACTAATAAAATATTGACATTAACAGTATCCGTTGCTTTTGTATATGGTGATACTCCGGTGGTTACTTTTGTCAAGACAGGAGGAACGGCAAATGTCACGAATAATGTTGTAGGCATTGGATTTCTTACTGAATGGACAGTATCGGGTGATACAACTGCAAGAACAATCACACTTCCTTTAATACAGAATAGAACTGAGGGTGCATTGGCGTATAACTGTATTGTTGATTGGGGCGATGGAACTGCAACTTCAACTGTTACAACCTATAATGATGCAAACAGAATACATACCTATGCTTCTAATGGGACGTATCAGGTTAAGATTACCGGCACTATGGAGGGTTGGAGTTTCAATAATGGTGGTGACAAGTTGAAAATTACTAAGGTTGTTAATTGGGGAGTTTCAGGGGTGTTTAATGGTTTTAAATATTTACTTGGTGGATTTTATGGGTGTACCAATCTTACAAGTATAGGAACAGGTAAGATACTTGCAAGTGGAACAGGAGTGTTAACGCAAGGCTTTTACCAGACATTTTATGGGTGTAAATTCACGACTATTCCTACTGGATTATTTGACAATCATACGGCATTAACAACTCAATCGTTTTTTCAAACATTCACTAATTGTAATCTTATAACCGCAATACCTGTTGATCTGTTTAGATACAATACATTAGTAACCACGAATGTATTTAATGGAACATTTTATGGGTGTAGCTCTATTACAACTATTCCAACTGATCTTTTCAGATATAACACATTAATAACAACGAGTGCTTTTACAACGACATTTTTTGGATGTACCTCATTAACTGAAATACCAACAGATTTATTCAGGTATAACACAGAGGTAAGTACTTCAGGATTTTATCAGACATTCAGAAGTTGTACCCCATTAACAGTAATACCGACTGATTTATTTAGATACAATACGAAAGTAAGTACTTCAGGATTTTATGATACATTTCAGAGTGATATTAATATAACATCTATACCTGTTGATTTATTCAGATATAATACATTAGTATCAAGTCAGGGGTTTGAGGGGACGTTTATACAAACAGGAATAACAACTCTTCCTGCTGATTTATTCAAATACAACACGTTAGTTGGGCAAGGTGGATTTCAAGTGACATTCCAAACTTGTGCAAATCTTCAAACATTACCTGCAAATTTATTCAGATATAATGTATCAACAGCTCTATATGGTTTTGTTCAGACATTTGAAGGATGTGTTAAACTTCAATTAAGAGCTGATATATTTTATGCTGATGGCGAACAGGCAACGAGATTCCTTAATACGTTAAGTAGTTTTACTAATTGTTTTAACAGAGCAACATTTACCGGAACTCAGGGTGTTGCTCCTGATTTATGGAACTGTACTTATCCGACAAAATTAGAGGTAAGTATTAATCCTGCTACTGCATGGGTTCCTGGAGATACAATTACGGGACAATCAAGTGGAGTTACAAGTGTGTTGATAGTTAGATGGACCACGTGGATTTGGTTGGTAACAACGCCTTCTGGTAATTATACTTCTGGAGAAATTATTGGAGTTACGGGTGTTCCTGCTAAACTGGCTGATCAGGCAGCAGGTTATCCGACACAAGTATCAGCACTTGTTAATACAGATTGTTTCAATGGCGCAGGGAACAGTCTAACAAGTATTTCCAACTATGGAGATATTCCAGCACCGTGGTTATAAAGTATATTAAAATATATTTGTATGAGTTACGAAATTAGAAGGTTAATTAAGAGTAAAAGCAGAGAAGGCGATGAAGAGTTATTTATTCATTTAGCAATTTCTGATGAACTTGGTATTTTTGAATATGGAGAGTGGTTGCCGATGCCTGCGATAAAAGCAATGAGAAAAGAATATGGGAAGAATTACGATAAATGTAATTCACTTCACGAGTTTAAAAATATGAAGGATAGCAAGATTCTCAAATCCATTGCAGATGATTGCATCCCAAAGGCAAGAGCGAATAGAATACAGTCATTAGAAGAAGAAAAGGATTTGAAAATAATAAAATCGGTATAGTAAACACTATTTAAAGAAGCAATGCAACGAAACAATATAACAACTCAACAATATGACAGATCACGAGATACATGAATTGATTGATGACAACAAGATCACCGATAAGAAAGATAAAATCAAAATATAATATTTTAAGATATGGAACTGTGTAGTAAAGAAAAAGAACTTGGTGAGATAACAGTTATATTAGACAGACTCAGCAAGGAGGTTCTTGGTAATCATCAGGAAGGACTTGCAAAGACCGTCCCACGGTTGGAGAGTAAGATCAATGACCTTGTTGGTAGTGTGGCATCACATACAAAAGTTATTTCAAACTTCATTGAGTTTCAGGCAAGTCATAATGGGGAGATAAAAGGGAAAAAAGAATTGGAAGAGAGGGAAAGGATTGCAAAGGAACTTAGAACAACACAGAAAAGGGATAAGATACAGAGAAGATTTTTATATGTTATGGCTATTATTGCCGCAACAGGATTAAGTTTAACTGCATATTTTGGATATACAAACAGAAAAGTGCCTATTCAAATACAAGAGACAAAAGAAGAGATAAAAAAAAGTATTGATTTACAGGAAGGAATTTCAAAGATAACAAGAGGGGGTTACGTTAAATATAACGATCAGGGATTAAGTGATTCGATAAAACTCAAATAAAAAAAGACCATGACTCTTTTTCAAATGTTTTCGTTAATAGAGTATATTACAAATAAAGACTTTTTGGGCAATATTGTTACTCCTGAAAAGTTTGCAGAACTTATCAAGGTAGTGAACATTGATCTGTTTCGGAAGAAGTACGGACTACCGGAGGAGTATCAGCCAGGACGTCCCATCCCAAATGAGTATGCTGATATCACATTAAAAAATACTGATGATCTGAAAGTATTTAAGATGTCACTTATTGACACAACTGTAACAAATGGGTTATTGCCATTTCCGACTGACTATGCACACAGAGACACCGTATCATATAACTTTTCTAAAATAATAAATGGTGTTGCAACCATACTTCCAAAGTTGGTGGAGGTTTTGAGAGAGTCTGAGTTTACTTCAAGAAGTGGCAATTATACCAAACTACCAACAACTACTAATCCAATAGGTGTTGTACGAAGTGATGGCATACACATATTGCCAATTACCATTTCTCAGGTTGATTTTCATTATTTCAGATGGCCTATTGATCCGGTGTTTGCTTATGTACTTGGTGATGGGTTTATAACGTATGATGCAGTAAATTCTACTGAGATTGAGTGGGTAAAGGATGAACACCTTACTTTGGTGAGGATGATACTTGGATATGTAGGGATTAACTTACGTGAGGCAGATATTTTTCAATATTCAGAGCAAAAGTTAAAGGAGGGCTAAGCCATGCCATATAAAAGTGCTGCTCAAAGAGCTAAGTTTCATATCCTTGAAAAACAAGGGAAAATCTCACGCAAGACAGTTGCGGAATGGGATAGGGAAAGTAAAGGATTAAGATTGCCCGAACATGCTAAAAAGAAGAAGTAAATGAAGAAAATTCATATCATAGAGGCTATTCAGAGTTTCTTTGCAAGTGATCTTGCAGGAGATCAGAAAGGCACGTATCATCCGGAAGAAATCAAGGTCCATCTTTCAAATGTATTTAATCAGGTAGTTTATAACACGTGGTTAAATGGCAAAAAATTCAGTGATTTTAGTCAGTTGGATGCGTGGAGCAAGACGTATGAGATTATTGTGACAAATCAGGTAGGGACGATAGCTTATGCTTTTCTTCCATTTGCACCCATACAACTTCCTAACGGTGCAGGGTTAAGACAGGTCTGTGACCATGCAGACACAGGTAATGTACTTGCACCCATTGAAGCAACAGCAAACGTGGTGTTTGCAGAACTTGAAGTTGATGCGCATGATGACACCCCAACATACAGACTGGAACAGAATAATCTCAATACAGGAGCAGGGGAGAAAAGTCATCTATTACGTCTTGAGAGACTACCAATAGGGACGGATATAATAAGTACCCTTGATGTGATGATGATACAGAGTCTTGAACAAGCGGATGATTTTGATGAAATTGCTTGTCCTGCGGGGAGTGAGGATAGTCTTATAAAACAAGTAATTGACATTATGAGTAAAAAACCAGTTTCTGATACAACTAACGATATGGTCTTTGATAAAAAAGTATAATATGAATAAAATAGAATATAAAACCGGTGAATTTTTTATGAACACTAATCTATTTCTTATTAAGGATATTGGGTCTATATATGGAAATACGGGGAGTCCTGTGAGAAAAGGTCTTTTTAAATGTTTTTGTGGTAAGATTTTTGAGGGAAGATATAACCAAGTAAAGGGAGGTCATATAACCTCTTGCGGATGTATTAAAATAAAAACAATTATTTTGCGAAACACAACGCATGGATTAACTCATAATCCTATATATCAGATATGGATAAATATGAAAAATCGGATTTTTAATAAAAAAAGAAACGACTATAAACATTATGGGGAAAGAGGGATCACTATATTTCCTCCATGGATACATGATTTTCAGTTATTCTATGATTATGTATCTGCCCTTCCTGATTTTGGTAGAAAAAAATATTCAATAGATCGAATAGATGTAAATGGTAATTACGAACCTGGAAATCTTCGTTGGACTACACAACACATTCAAACAATAAATATTCGTAAAAAGATAAATAATTCTTCGGGATATTTTGGAGTGGGGAAATTAAGAGAAAAGTGGCAAGCAACTGTTGGTAAGAAATATATTGGATGTGCTGATACCCCCGCAGAAACAGTTATTCTAAGAAATAATTACATTATAGCAAACAATTTAACTGAATATAAGATACAGGAGGTGTTATTATGTCAATAGCATTACCAAAGACCTCAGGGATGGTTACTATTAGATATGTAGTAATGAGTGTGTTAAATAGATTAGGGCAATATGACTTAAAATCTTACAAACGACTTGTGCAAATCTGTATTGAGGGGTACACGGATTTAGCAATTTGGCATATTGGACAATCATTGGAGACTGTATATTTACACATGTCAACAGCAAAAACAGTTGACTTACCCTCAGACTTTATATCTTATGTAAAAATTGGTGTGCCGATTAACGGAAAACTTCGGGTACTTACACACCATAATCAGATTCTATTACCAAGGACTTTTTACAACACATTGATACAGGCAGCAGCACAGTTTGTGACAGACAATGAGGCAGCATATCTTATTGGAGGTGTTGTGTTAAGTTCATCGGGTGCTGCAATAATATTCACATCAGGGACCGCAGGAGTTAATTTTACAGGCAGTACAACGATTGTGAACACTTCCGGTGACATGTCCGGCACGGTGGTTAATACTACCGCTAATGCACCTGCAGTAAAGAGAGTTGACACCATTACCCTATCCGGTACGTATGGCACTGCAAGTATTCTCTGTGATGCACTTACTAAGACGGTAGCTTTTGATTCAGGAGAGGCAGTAGGAAACACCGATTCAGATGATGGAGGAGGTATATCAAATGCTATTTATTTTAGTGATCATTTTAGAAATGGCGTTTTCATTGGAGGTATGTATGGTTTGCCAGGAGGTATTGATGAGGCATATTGCAGGGTTGACAGGGAAAACCGTCAGATAGTTTTTTCAGGATCGGTACCACGATCAGAAATTGTCTTAGAATATATCTCATCAGGAGTGAAAGAAGGAGGTGGCACACTCATACCAAGAGAAGCCGTTCCTGCACTAAGAACTTATGTATTATGGCAGATGGTGGAGAATGACCCGAAAGTTGCCTACAATGAACGTGAGAGGCGCAAGAGAGAACATGAGGAAGCCGTTGAGATGCTAAGATCGTTCCAACAAATATTTACCAAGGACGAGTACCTCCGGATGGTATATGGTACGAGTAAACAATCGCCAAAGAGATAGATATGCAGTGGTCTGATATTAAGAAATTTTTTGGTGGATTGAACACAGACGATAATCCTAACCAACTGCCTGAAGGAGATTACACAGGAGGTTTGAATATTCGCACATTGGGTTCATCAGAACAGCATGGCGAAGGACCTTTAGAAACTTTACAATCAGAGATTGAAATTATTCTTGGTGTTACAGCAGATATAACTTATTACGGTGATGTCATCGGAGGTGATTTTATATACACCGGCTATGAAGAAGTGCAGATTGGCAGTCAAGTATGGATGAAGAATAATTGGGATGCTGATTATCCGGGTAGTAAGGCTTATGATGATGATGAAGATAACGCAGATGTTTATGGAAGGCTTTACACGCATGATCAGGTAATGGCAACTAACTTTTGTCCGGCAGGGTTGCATATACCAACAGAAGCGGAAGTTGATGAGTTATTGGCATTTCTTATATCAGATCAGGGAGGAAAGTTAAAGAACGCAGGGACAGAACGATGGCTTGCACCAAATACAGGGGCAACCGATTCATCAGGATTTAAAGCATTGCCTGGGGGTAAGTTTGATTCCGCATTTGAGTTACTTGGCTTAAATGGGTTGTTCTGGTTGCAGGATGATGGTGATCCGACTGCTCCGGTGGCATTAAATGGCAGCGCACCAACAGCAACAACATTTACAGCAAACTGGTTAGCATTAGAAGGGGTGTCTGGTTATCGACTTGACGTGGCAACAGATATTGCGTTTACAGCATTTGTGGCAGGGTTTAATAACCTTGATGTAGGAAACGTATTGAGTTATATAGTAACGGGATTAGTACCCTTCACAGATTATTTTTATCGTGTACGAGCATATAATTAAGTTGATATGAGCGAAAATTCAAATATAATAACAATGAAGACATTACCAGGGGGTGACTGGTTTTTGCCGTCAAAGGATGAAGTAACTGCAATGTATGATGAATTATATCTCTATGATATTGGAGAGTTTGATGATCAGGGGGACTTTTATTGGACTTCTTCTGAAATCAATGCAAGTACTGCATATGAATTTGATTTTGAGAATAATGAATTTTACAACTACTCAAAAACAAAATCAAATAGAGTTCGTGCTTGTCGTAAATTTACATCAACCGATGTTTATGCTTTAAGAGATGTAGGCCCAGCAGGCGGGTACATCTTCTGGAAGTCAGGCAATGATTACTTAGAGGCAGCATCAACAGATCAAAGTAGTGGCTATGCGTGGAGTAATATAGTTGATATAGCATTAGGTACAACAGGTACAGCAATAGGTACTGGCCAAGCTAATACCACTGCTATAATCAACCAAGTAGGAGGAGCAAATGGCTGGTTTCTTCCATCAAGAGATGAACTTGGCACAATGTATTCCAATTTATATTTATATTTAGTTGGTGATTTTTCTGCAAGTTCATATTGGGTTTCAAATGAATACTCCGCAACAAATGGATGTAAAGTTAATTTTGCAACTGGGTTATTTAGTTCTGAGTCAAAATCTAGTGCGTTGAGAGTTCGTGCTTGTCGTTTTTTTACTTCATTAACTTCTTATAATTTAAGAGATGTTGGACCTACTGGTGGTTGGATTTGTTATAAGAATGGAAATAATTATCTTGAAGCTGCTCACACTGATCAAAGCAGTTCTCAATCTTGGAGTAATATAATCAATCAAGAAGTAGGTGTTTATGATGCTTCTATAGGTGCAGGTCAAGCAAATACTAATGCAATAATTTCTCAAGGAGGTCATATAAATAGTGCAGCAAAACTTTGTGATGTTTTTGATAATTTATATGGTCATATCAATAGTGCAGCAAAACTTTGTGATGATTTAATTTAATGAGTTCATACGCAAAAATATTATCCCTTTCTTATAATAGTGCAGCAGCATCAAAAACATCTGCACTAAAATCTTATTACAGGTCAGTGAGGTTCATTAAGGATAGTGGTACTGTTAATCCCAAGCAACCGTCTTATATAACGAATGTTCTCTTAAATGGTAAATGTATTGACCCCGAAACGAGATGTCTGTATGTCTTTTATATCGATACTTATTTTGGTTCAGCATGGATCATTGAGATTAATATTGACACACGGGTGCAGACAGTAGTTTATTACGACAAGTATAATGATATAGGATTTGATGCTGATTATAGGATTTACAATGCAAGAGTAGTACATGGCAGGTTGATATGGACTGACAACAAAAATCCTATTTACCAAATGGATATTGTAAGAGCCAAAAACTCATTCTATTATAAGATAGGATATGGTTATTATACTGATACGGCAGTATGGGACACTTTGACGAGTTATGGCATTAATCAGGTTGTTGCCAATGGCAACTATTTTTACAAAAGTCTTATTGATAACAATATCAACAATGAGCCAAAGACAGATAGTGGCACAAACTGGAAAGTATGTTGTATGATTGAGGATGCGTATTACTCTATGAACATTGAAAACTTCTATTTTGAACCGATACCACCAAAACACCCCCCGACAGTAGAGTATCAATCGGATGACACACGTAAGATAAATAACCTCAGACAGACCTTGTTTCAGATTGCATACCGTTATGTGTATATGGATTGGAGAAAGAGTACATTTTCTCCTGCAAGTATTGTTCCCGTGCCAC
>Ga0315288_10001055_pt1 | contig 35193 bp, 78 predicted proteins | sample YL17G11_20_MG_FD_203454 | JGI IMG/M metagenome (GOLD analysis project Ga0315288, IMG submission 203454) | Sediment microbial communities from Yellowstone Lake, YNP, Wyoming, USA - YL17G11_20 | ecosystem: Environmental > Aquatic > Freshwater > Lake > Sediment | place: USA: Wyoming | collected...
TAAATATTTCATTTCTTTAGTTTGCTCATTATATTCTTTAGGAATTTTACAGTAACATATTTGCTTAAAGATGCCAATTTGCGGGGCAGCTAAAGCATATCCATGTTTTAGAGCTTCGAGAGTATCTCTGAGGTCTTGCACGATTGATTTTATATCATCGTCTTTTGTAACTAACTCACTCTTTTGTTTTAATACTTTCGAGTCAGTAATAATCGATTTAATCATTCTGTCTCCTTAGTCGCTTGTATCGTAGCCAATTACTACACCACAAATCTCACATTTGTCTTCATGCCAACCAGATTGAAAATTAGCAGGTCGTTTTTGTACTACAAATTGATGTTCTCCGTCTTTTGTAGTGCACGCGGGCACTTTATCGCCTTCATTTAGAATGTACATTAATAAGCTCCTAATAGATAGAAAGCAGTTCCTATAATCATCGCCCAGAAATAACTAACAGGAATACATCCAATCCATCTGCGATGCCAAAAGATGCGTCCTTTTCTAAAGTTGCGTACTCCAAAATAATCGTTCTCCACAAACCACAGATAATCTTCTGCAATAAAGAACCAGAAGAACAAGCCAATCAGAATAAACTCTTTATCTAATGTCCATGAAGTAAATAAAAATGCTCCATGAAACATAAATGCAAAAAGAATCACTAACCAAAAATGGTATCCAGTAAGGTCTTTTCCCAGCACTAAGCGCGTAACACAATTATCTATTCTCCAGCAAGGAAGACGAAGTGCCCACCCGGCTTTACGCCCTTCAGTCATTAATTCGAGCTTTGCTAAGAGTGCAGCTAAGATTAAGAGATAAATGATTATGAACAACATAATTCTTTATTAACTCCTTTCACTATCTTCTGCCACTCATAGGGAGCTATCCAATTACTTTTAATCGCTGACACAATACATTCTATAACTCGCTCTACATTACAATGACTTTTTTCTATGGGAGTATATGACGTTTTTCGAGGTCTTTTTTTATGAGTATGGGGCATTAAGACATCTCCTCATAACAATTAATACACATTCTTGGGTCTGTAAGATAGAGTCCACATTCATCGCATGACGAAGCTGGCGATTTCTTATCCTCTTTAATACGCTCTTTTGAATTAATTTCCCATACTTGCCGAATCTTCTTGTAAGACGACTTCTCTTTCTTATCCGACATTACTTTCTCCTGCTGTTCGTACTACATTAATGTAACTCACATCCGTAATCTCTTTGTCTATATCTTGTTTTATCATAAAAATCTGATAAGAAGTTTGCTTCAAAATATCAATCAATTTATGTATATTTTCGAGCATCAAACTATTGACAGAATCATCAATCATAATGATACCGTCGTTAATCCCATTCTGCATGAGAATAGCAATCTTAAAGACGATATTAAGAAATACTTGCTGCCCTTCTGATAAACTTTCATACTTCATTTCTTGTGCTTCATTCTTAATCATTAAGAATTGCTTATCCGCAGTAAACGTAACGCTCATATTCATTGGTTCTAACAGATTGTTTATAATCAATGTAAGATTATCTAACCAATTCTGAATATACCAACCTGAAAAAGTATCTAGCACTTTAATTGCATCTGCATATAGAGCCACATCTGCTTTCGTATATTTATAGGCTGAGAATTTCTTTGCTTCATTTAATTTCATAAGACATGCTTGTACTTTTCTTTCCCGATGCGTTAATTCTTCTAAGACTTTATTAAAATATGCTAGAGCATCGACTTCTACTTGTCTTTGAACTCGCAAGTCTTTGACTTCGTTTTCTAATATGTCAATTTCTTTAGTTACAGCTACGTTATGCGACATATCAGAATCTTTTAAAGCAGTAGAAATCTTTTCGCATTTCGATTTAAGAATAGGACAAATTCCTTCTTTCGCTTTCTTCATCTCACTTTGCTTATAATATTGAATTTGAACTTTAGCATCTATATCTGCTTCAAGTTCATTACAAATAGTTTGCTGCGTTTTCTTCTGTACTTCAAAGTTCATTTGCTCTGCTTTAATAGTCTCCAGACCACTCATCAAAGTCGCCACTCGTTTTTCTGAAATATAAAAATGATAGAGTTTCTTATCTACATTATACGTTTCTCTCTCTAATTTCTTAGCGAGCAAATTCTGTCGCATCGTTGTTGTTGAATCATCAAGAAACGTCATCAATTCTTTACGAAGAGACACAATTCCTAAGTCTAATAAATTAATCGATTGTTTATTTAATAATCTATATTTCTTAAAGAAATTAAAATCATTAATCTGCTTATCTATCCACTGTTGCTTTAAAGTAAGTGTATTATACTGAATTTCTTTATTTGATTGAAATATCTGCAATTCAGTGGGTACTTTTCTAACAATATTAAAATCAGAGGTTTCTAATTTGACTGTAGCTTCTTTATTTCCGAAACTTATCAAATCTGTTAAGTTATTGTTACCCCCATTACCATACAAAGCATAGAGAATCGCTTGCAGTATGGTAGACTTCCCTGCTCCATTGACTCCAGTAATTATATTGATTTTACTGAAAGTAATATCAGCAGTTCTAAAAAGTTTAAAATTCTTTAATTCGAGTCTATTTATTTTCATCTTTTCCCTTATCATCATTCTCAATAGTCTTCTTAAAAGAAACTCCACCAGCAGTATGATAAATTACTATGCCTTCTGGATTCATAAAATTCGGAACTGCTACACTGCCATGAGCTTTTAACCATTCCAATAAACAATCTATTTTTTCCGTATTAAATTCTAATTTACCAAGAATAGGAACTACATAACAACATTTTGGTCTGACTGAATCGTCTGACCATCTACTAACATTAAATAAAGAGAACCTCTTCTCTTCTACTCCATATCCTCTTTGAATTCCCTTACCCCACCATTCTCCATAATGATGACCTTTTCCTAATTTAAGTAATTCGGTTTGATTCTCTTTGACCCAAGCAGCAAAGCCATGATTGTTTTCCATCTTATCGGGCTCAACACTTCCCCACAACCAACGATTTCTACTACCTGCAAAGATATTATTTTGCTCATCAATATAAATGAGCCCATTAGTTCCATCGATTTTTTCCGTAATAATAATTTCTCTACTTAATCGAGCTATTTTTCTGAAACCTTGAAATTCAGGAAAGTCGCTCATGTTAGTTCCTCCAATAATACATCTCGAATCTTTGCATCTACTTTATTCTTTTCAAGCCAAGAAGTAAGATTTTCTTTTAATGATATGGTTTCATTTTTCGCGCTAGCTAACGCTAAATCTGAAAGCACGAATTCCTTCTTTTCAGTATAAAGTACGAACTTTTTCTTGTACTGTTCTGCTACTGCAAGATATTCTACCCAAAGCGCATAATTTCGAAAAATAAGACGAATCTTGATTTTAGCTGATAATTTGTCTAAAGAGTCGCATAGAGCTTGAATTGTATCATAAAAAACGCTGTTTTGCGCTCTAGATTGAGCTTTTGAAGCGGAAACGTCTACTATCACGTCCATCATGGGAATGGTAGTCTTGAGCGTCAAAAAGCTCCAATTCTGCTTTTGCTCTTTATAATCGTTACATATAGCAATTTGCTTCTTTAATGTCTTATCTTCTCCGAAATCGACATATCTACAGCTACCTAATTGCATAATATTCGCACCGATTTGCTCTGGATTGTGCCCGTGTCCTAAGAGCACAAAAGGATATTGCTTTAGTGTATTCTTATCTACAGTACCTCCATAATTCTTGGTAGATTGACTCACAATGAAGTGCCCACAAAATAAAAATCCGTCATCAATATAAGATTTGACAACGGTTACTGTTTCTCTTAATAATCCAAAATGATTAAGTACAGAATCGTGTTGAGTAGTAGATTCGTGAGAATTTGCTGCAAGAACTACAATAGGGAGATTAAGACGAGTTACAAAAGATGCAAAAATATCAAGCTCTTCTGAACTGGGATTTACTTTATCAAAAGTATCTCCCAAATCAAAAACTTTTGTGATATTATGTACTGTACATAACGTAATAATTTCTTCTAAGATGTCTTTACATTCAGCAATAGAATTTTGGGCTAAATGTAAATCTGAGAAGAACAGATAATTATTCATTTTTACTCCTTACCATTTACCAATATCTCCAAGAGAACGAAAGACAATCTTGTCTCCGTATGTATCATCCCACTTAATCTTTCTTATTTTCTTCGTCTTTTTGCTTGCTCTTTTTTTCATTTTTTATGTCCTTACAAGGTAGATAAGATATGTTCCAAATGTCATCTGATAATAGAGATAAATTCTGTCTACGTAATTTAAAAATCTCATCAAAGATGCGCTTGCAAGTAGAACAAATCTTTTTGCTTTCTTTTCTGACATGGTCTACATAATCATTGTATTCTTTCATTGAATCGCCACTGTAGTTTCCATAATTATCGATATTACGGTCAATAAAAGGAAATGCAATATACAATGTATAAATTTCACTGTCTTTCATTATCGAATCGCATAAATCACAATATTCTACTTGCATATTCGCTCCTTCTTATAAATGCTTTTTAGTTCTGTCATTCTGTAGCGAATTAATAAAATAAACTAATAGATTCGGCCTTTTAATGACTTTTCTAATTCGTCTTGGATATGTTTGATAGGGATAGTATTTATATAAAGTTATCCAATAATCTCCTACAAAAATAATACAAAGTACACAAGATAAAACCATATAAGGGTCAAAATTTTTAAAGATAAAATAGCCTAACATAAATACATCTACTCCCAATGCCAAATTGCCAAAATCTCTCGAATGACCTTCTCCTGTTTTAGCCCTACGGATAGCGTTACTTAATTTATGATATTTAAATCCATCATAAAATCGAGCAATGATAATTCCCCATCCCCAAAATCCTGCATGTGTGAGAAAAGAGATAAATTCTTTATACATATTGGTTTAAGGTAGCAAATCTAGTTGATTTTCTAAATTTATCTATCTGTAATTTCCGATGTTTTAATTTTATATATGGTTCCATTCTCTCAATTAAAGCCAATATTTCTCCGCAATTAAAAAGATTCCATGTAAAATTCTGCTTAGTATTTGAATGTTTTTTTGCAGTTCCAAATCCGAATGTAGCCTTAATATATTTCATTATTGAATAATCTTTTTGAGAAATCGTTAAACAATAATATCTGCCATGAGAAATCAAACATCCTTCTCCTTCCCAAAAGCCAGTAAACCAAATTAAAAATTCAATCGGAATTTCTTTTAATCTAGTTTGAATTTTCAGATATTTATCTTTTGACCTATCTGCATACGCATGTAATAAACTACAATATTTTTGCAAACGAACTTTTGTTTTGAATTGCTTATGACATAATTTACAGATATTAATCATTTATTTCCTCTAATTTTTCTTCTTCCCATTCGATTCTCCAATTACCGAAGCAATCTTGTTTCAGAGATGATAATAAAGCCCATAGAGAATTATCTATCTCATGGAAAATTATTTCTTTACAATCATTGGGAATTTTATATTTTTTCATGTCTTGGGCAGAGGCGAGTTTCCTCAACCTCTGCGTTATGTTACTTAACTTCTGGTTTCTTTTCAGCACGCGCTGCTTTAATGCGTGTCTTGTCCTCATCCGTCAAAAGTTGATTACTTCTAATAGTCGCCAATACCTTAACGAGAACTTTAGCCACCTTCACCAACATGCGACTAGCTTCATCCGTAGCTTCTTTTTCTAACTTCTCCAAATCATCCAAAGCTGCTTCTCTAGTAATCATTAAATTTGTCCTCCTTTCAACTTTAGTTGTTACTTGCTGAGATACTGTCCTACGAAGTACATCGCTGCTCCCACTCCCAATAGAATTACTGGAACTGGGTGCTGTGCTACGAACACTATTGCCGTTATCGCTCCGACCGCTATCCCGCCGTATCGGATATACTGCCCGATTTGCTGCGTCTCCATTTGCTGCCTCCTTGGTTATATTCTTAAATTTGTCTTCTAAATCTTGCTGCCAATCATTCATCTGTATTCTCCGTCCAATCATACGTTACCCCTTCAGACGAAGTGGTAGTAATTAATTTCTTTCCATCAGTTTCAGTTATTTCTTCTATCATTTTATTAGTGTCTTTCCAAAACTTTATTGATTTCTCTGTTTCATAATTAAAAGTTAATACAAATGCAATACCTAAAACAACTACAGTAATTGACGCACATCCCGTCATTCGTTCCCAATCCATTTCAAATTTCAAGAAATCAAACGTAATCCAATTCCAATGATGCACGTTAATAAACTGACTCAATTCTTCATAGACCGTAATATTGAAGAAAGCAGTCTCAAGAGTTATGGAGTTTGCAGCATCTTTAGTAATTTTCATTTCGTCTCCTTTAGTCCAGCAAAAGCTAGCAAAAGTGCGTCAGAAATATTATCATCAGTAATAGTTTCTTCTACTACATTGCCAATCCACTTCATAATCTCTTTCTTCTTATCTTTCGGTTTAGTACCTCTTGGTAAACTAGATTCAAATCCTACCATTTTACGAGCTGTAGTAGGGAAGATAATTTTAATATCTTCAAATTTGTTACATAACTTAGCATACAGAATCCCCTGCAAAGCTCTAAGGAACCCGAAGGTAACGACATTCATCTTCAAAAACGAGTTTTCAATTACCAGCACAGAATCATATGCCGAATATGGAGGCAACTTTTTAATTATTTCTTCGTCTACTAATTTCACAAAAGCCGATAAATGTTCTTGATATTTTTCTGCTTTTGATTCCATATCTTTCGGAAGAGCAGGAAGTTTTACTGTATAAGTTATAATAGTAGCTTTGCATTTATTAATTAAAATCATAGCAATCCCACTTTTAGTCGCAGTATCGACTGCAAGACAAAAAATATTCTCACGTAATTTAAAACCGAGATTCTTCTGAAGTTTTGTTAAATTACTTATCATTACTTTCGTCCTTCTTTAATCGATGTATAAATGACTTCTTGCCCGTTATAGCCTTCTATATTTAACTTATTGGCTTCGCATTGAGCTTGCTCTTCCGTTTCGTAAATTCTTTCTACAAATCTACGCGCTTTTTCCAATTCTTTTGTTTTAAAAAATAGTACGTAGCTCATCGTTACTCCTTTAGTTGCTTGATTAAATAAATGGTATTTGCTCTCTGAAGTTCTTTCATTAGAATACATACATCTTTTTCTATGAGCGTCTCTACTGATTCATCTTGAGAAAAGAGCTTAGAAATCTGACCCTTATAGCGAGATAAAATTGCTTTAACAATTTCTTTTACTGCCATTTGCTGTACAACTGTCAAATTATTATATATAGAGCGACAATATCGTGCACTCGAAATTAAACTCGTATTGAATCCATATTCTTCTAAATCTTTTACCCTCTGTGTTCTTACTTTATCTTCTTCTACATCTATCTTTGTCATTCCTGCTTTTTCAAAGAAAGGATTATAATTAGCCATTACTGCGAGAGTTTCTGCATACTTTGCATCTGTTAATTTAAAGTATTCCTTCAACATAAACTGCGAAAGCCCGATTCCTCTAAACTTGGGGAGAATAATAACTCGCGCAAGATAATCAAAATCTCTATTCAATATTTCACAATTCTCTTTCGTCATCTTGGCAAGAGTATTCTTCAATGCAACATTTCTCCCCTTGAGTGCTAAATGAGGATAGCAGACAACGATTACTCCTACTACTTCATGTTGATATGTACATTTATAGACTTTTTTCAAAGCACCTAAAGCAGCTTGTCTATAATGAAACTTCTTTAGTCTCTCATAATCTGCTTTCTCACCAACTTCGACTTTCATTTCTTTAAAGAATGATAATTTAGTATTTTCCCAATTACTATGATTATAGTAATTTATTACTATATCAGATTCGTACCCCTTGACGATATGCACTGTCGGTTTTATTTCTTCGAGCAAATCCGTATGCGTCGTAGCTACTACTACGGTTTTAGACAACTTTCTTGCTATCTTATGCAAATTAGTTGCGACAATTTTCGCTGTAGTTCTATCAAGTGTTGCACAGAATTCGTCAAGTATCCAAATAGCTTTTTCTTCATGGTCGATAAATTTCGCAATACGATAACGATATTTCTGTCCATCTGAAAGCTGAGAATATTTACGCAGATACAAAAACGCATCTCCCAAACCGGCGATATTCAATTTCATTAACGCATCATTCAAATTCTTTCCTACTCCTTCTACTACTACTTCATTATCATCTATTTTTAAATCATTAATAGAAATCGCGTTTGGCATCTTTGCAAATACATTGTTTAATATCCAACTCTTTCCACTCCCAGAATCTCCAGTAATATAAATAATATCTCCTGTTTTTACTTTTAGTTCTACATTGTCATAAATAGTAAATGACTTCTCATCATCAATCCCTAACCCAAATGCTTCTGCTACCATAATTGTTCTATCCGTTATCTCTGCTTTTGTCTTAAATGAATGAGAAATATTAAATGTCTCTTCCTTCGAAATGTCTACTTTCGGCAAGACATTTATTGGGAGTAGACATTTAACTTCTTCGAGTATTTCTTTCTTAACTGTGTTCTTTTTTATTGCTTCTCCACGTTTCTTTCCTGTAAGAAAGGGGCTATCTTCTAGGACTTTCTTCGAAGGTTCTACATTCCATTTTAGAGCTTCAAAAATATGCTCTACTTTTTCATTAATAGTTCTACGCAGCATTTCGTTCCAATTTACATTCTTAACATGAGAATAGCTTTCTGCATCAAATGCTAGAACATCTTTATCAACTTCGGTTTCTGATTTCTGTAATTCTTTAACTCCAGTATCTTTATTCTTCCACATACGACTAGATTTACGAGTAGCAGACCCGAATGAGTCTACATAAATATAATAGAAAGAATCTCCGGAGACTTTATCAAAAGTCGGAACTAATTCTTTTGTATATTCTAATGCTCTCTGAAAGATTGGAGGACTCTTATAAACTTTCTCATTATTGACCTTGCAAGGAAAACCTATTTCAACTAAAGGAGCTTGTTTAATCGCTTCTTTTTGTGAAGCAATAAATGTCTCAATCGCTTCACGTGATTTATTTTTCAAAATCATATCGATTAATTCTTCTTGAAACTTCTTCATAAATACAGAACTATCTTTGCGCTTTGCTTCTACACCCTTTATCTCTCTCTTCACGCCTTTCTTTGTTTCTAAATCCCCCACATAATGACAAAGAGCAATCACTAAAAGTGTAGAGAATCGACCCTCACAATCGAATTCAATATCTATTGAATCTTTATTGTATTTCTCTTTCGCCCATTGTTTAATGAGACTATTCAATAGCTCAGTTGGATTCTCTTTTGCATCAATAAAGAAAGAGTCTGTATCAAGATAAATAACTTTCATCCCAAGAGTCTGTACTTTATCTTCTACATAATGCAACAAATCTCGTACAATTGATGTAATGGCAGAAGCTATACGATAATCAAACAAACGAAAGACTTTCAATCCACAGACTCCAAACAAAGAATTGACCAATGCTTTGGTAGCATCATACTTAATTTGCAAGTCTTTGGCTTCTTCTGATTCTGGGTCTAATGCTTTTAATTGTCGCTTTAATGTATCCTTTTTTGCGACAAGTTTTCTTGCTAATGTTGGTAGAACTGCATTAAAATTTTGCTTTACATAAATAGTCTGCTTAATTTCATTTGTTTCTCTATCTGTAATATCAATCTTTTGTTCTGTTGTAATATTTGTTAGATTCGCAATATCAAGACAGAAATTTATAATGCTTGCCGGGTACGCACTCGATAAATCAACCTTCCATAAACCTTCAAATCTCCCAGTTTCGCATCTACGATAGGCACCTTCGAAGCCTGGCTCATCAATAATATCTTCGCTATATCTCTTTGAGGGAAGAATAAGGCCTTTTTGCTTTGCCTCTGATAATAACATAACATCAAGCACTTTAGAATACCACGTTAAATCTTCCCATAGACATTTACCCATTCTGCGAATTTCATCATAATAAGCAATGAGTTTTAACTTCTTATCTAAAGCAATCATTCTCTGTACATCTTTAATATTCTTTGCTTTGATTTCTTCTGTCAACTTACTAAAATCAAACTTACCAATCGATTCCTCATTCAAATACTTCTGAGCGATTGAATCTAACGCATATGAAGATTCTGTACGATAAACTTTCTTAAAGAAGTCTAAATAATCGATAATACTCAATCCGACTGGAGCAAGAATTTCTTGCATATCAACTTTTGATTTACTAAGCCATCTATTTTGATTCAGAGGACTTAACATATCTGCTAATTCTACTCCAAATAAAAACTTATATCTTGCTGATAGATATACATAATCAAATGCGATAAAGTTCCACCCTAAAATCATATCGAATTGCTCTTTGCGAGTCCATTCTACAAATTCATTTAACAATTGTTTTTCTTTTGTTTCTAAATCAGTATCTATTTGAATATGATAATCTTTCAAAAAGAAAGTCTTAATCTCATCTGTATAAGAATTAGAACAGGAAATACACGATACGGGATGAATAGGATTTAAATGAGAAGGCAGTTCTTTCGTAATAACTTCGATGTCTACAAAAGAATACTTCAATTCGGCAGGTCTGAATTCGCTTATTTTGTCAATTATATATCTCTTAGTGAACAAAATATCAGCTTCATAGCTAAATTCAGTTCTTTTCTGCTTAACTTCTGAAGGTTTCCGACAAAAAACCTTATTCACCTTCTTACCATCTATCGTAATAAAAATCCCCTTCGCAGATGGCTCGAAGAAATAAGGCAGAAATGTAGCATCTTTCGTTATTCGTAATTCTCTCCCATATCGAGAAAAGAGAATAACGTCTTTGCCGTTATTGGCGATATTAACTAAAGGTAACGCTAACATTATTTATGGTCTTTCTTCTTGTCTTTAAACAGTTCTTGAATAAAATCAGGTACTGGAACGCTATCTTCGACGCACCAAGTACAGATACCGTCTTTTAAAGCTTTCCATTTATTACAAACCAAACATACTCCGAAAAAATATTCGTTACACATTATTTACTCCTCAAACTTTAAATAACAAAACGGAATACGAGTGGATTTGTATCCATTATTATTCAATAGATGATACATGTTCGCAGAACCGGGAACGTCCATGCTATGAATAATGATTGTTGCATTTTTTGCAAGTTCTTTTTCGACTATAAATTTTACAAACTCATATCCAGAAATCGGAAGTTCAGAAGAAATATGATGAAATCCTTCGAGGTCATGGTCAAGAAACATCATATCTACTTCATTATTCTGAATAAAGATTTCTGCTTCGTGAACATGTTCAAAGATAAATAACTCATGCTTCATTAATTTATCTTTAAAGAATTTAATACGCTCTTGAGAATCTTCAAGTATAAAGATTTTCATTATTGAATCCCGTCCGTATAAAGAAATGGCACATGAATCTCAGTTCCTTCAATACAATTCTGAATCTGAGATTTATCTACTTTAATACATAAATCAAATCCTATCTGTACATTCTCTGTTTTTCCATCTTCATTCTTAACTTTCTCTGTAGGAGCATCTGCTTTCTGTCCTCTACGAAGTCTCAATATAAGACGACTATTGTGCATCAGAGCATGCCCGCCACTTAAAGTTTCCATCTTTATAAACGACCCTAAGTCCATTCTAGCCTGTCCAATTAAAACTAAAGCACATTTGGCATCTGAAATATAAGGCGTTGCCATTCTAAAGAACTGAGACAACTTTCTTGCTAACAAAGCCATCGTATCATTCTGTACTGACTTATCTTTCTCTCCCTTGCCTTCATACTGCTCTCCATGCGGAGATAGACCCTGAATAGAATCTAAGACAATCAAATCTACAACTGAAGACTTACAAAGTTTAATAACAGTATCAAGCACTTCTTCTGCTGTCTTACAAGCTACATAAACTAATGACGAAGTATCTACTCCAAATTTCTTAGCCCACGTTGCATCATAAGAACGCTCTACATCTAAATAAGCAGCAATCTTATGATTAGCTTGTGCTGTAGCAATCAACTTATACGCGATAGTTGATTTACCACACCCTTTACTTCCCCAAATCGTTGTTGTATTTCCATAAACAATCCCACCGCCAGTAATATCATCTAAACACTTATACCCGAAAGAAAGACGCCCTCTTGCTTCAATCGTATTTGCATAATTAACTGCGCCTGGGATTACTTTATTAATTTCACGCAATACTGCTTCGAGCTTTTCTTTACGTTCTGTAAACTCTTTAGTCGGAGTTTCTATTTTTACAGGTTCAACATCGTGAGCAACATGGTCGTGGTCTAAACGAATTTGAACATCTTCCATAACAGAATCATCTTTACGAGATTCTACTAATTTATCTGTTAATTTCTTCTTAGGTCTTCCACGTGGCATTATTATACTCCGTTCTGATACACAACTTCCCACTCTTCGTGATGAGACTGACAATATTCATCTACAGATTTAGTATTATCTACAAAATACTTCTTTGACCCGAAATCACAAATATGATTATACCACTTACAAACTCGATTAATACAAATCTCATGTTGCCTATCTAAAGCTCCAAATACATTAACAAAGAATGTTAATCCCGTAAGCCAAGTAAGTGTCTTTGCTATTACTAAAACAATCCCATAACCTTTTCCTAAATCAGAAATCACTCTCATAGTAATAGTAGATTCTTGTTCTTGCGTTAAATCTTTCTTACGATATACAACTACTTTACGATTAAGTATCTTCTGTGTTTCTCCATATTGTACTTTAGATTGCTGCTCAATTAACACTGAATTTCCCAGTATCATTCCTGCATGATAGAAACGTACAGGCTGCTGAGTATGACGAATAGCACGATAAAGCCATTGCCACAGTGTCGGGGCTTGCATTAAGAATTTAACCATAGTAGCAGCAAATCGAGGCGAATCACAAAGAAAAATGTCTCCTGCTTTTGCTTTATAAATCATTTTGCACCTTTTTAAGTATACGAATGAAGTCATCAAAGTCGAAACAGACCCATCGCTTCTTGTTAATATTCTCTAAAACGTACATCGGAACTCTCTTACTATCAATCGGCAATTCTGCACATAATTTATTCCAAACATCTTCTTTTATGGTGATGTTTTTTGTGCTTCTTTGCTTACATTCAACTAAAAAATACTTACAGAGAATATCTCCTAATTGAGTTGCTGCCCCAGAAGCCGTAGTAGGACGAATAGTATCATCTGCTAATACCGAGCGCAATCTCTGTGCAACGTACTGCTCTAGTTGATTTCCTGCTTCTCGTCTAGTTTTCATTAAAAATTCCATTCATGTTGTAAAGGAAATTCTATCTTCATACAAAAAATTACTCCATTGTGGCTATCTTCTAAAAACCAATTCGTATCTACTATATCTACTATTTGTTTATCAAATATTTTATCTAATTCCTTATAAACATATTCATTTATTCCAGCTTTTGTTTTAACACATTCTTCATAAGGAATTTTAATCTTAATTTTCATCGTAACAATCCTAATGTTGCATAAATAAAATGAATAATATCAAATTCATAATCTGGACAAAACTTAGCATAGTTCCAATAATATCTGTCAAAACGATGATGCTTTCGACAGAATCTATGCCCGGCATGTCCGCGTAAAATACAATATGATTTACAGAATTGACATTTTCTCATTAGAGATTTAGCTTCTTTTTAAGTTCTTTGGTTTCGAAGTTAAATTCTGTACTGACAATTGCTGTAGAATAATGACCTTTTGGGTCAGTAATTTTACATACGTCAAAATGAGATGCAATGCCATCTGTATCGTCATAAATAAATCGCGCTGCAAAACGTGCGAATGATTTAATCAAATTAACTGCAAACCAATCGTATGACTCTTTCAACTGCGTAAAGACTATAAGAATACCACCCTTACGCTTCATTTCATCACTCAAATGCTTAAAGATAGACTGTGTTGCTGCAAAATCTTCTCCAGTATATAACCAGTCAATAATAGTTACCGAATTTGCTTCTATTTCCATCTGAAGAGGATTATCAATTGCTTCTTTAGAAACATAATAATCTTTCTGACTTAATCCTAATTGAGTTGCAACTTTTTCATGTCGAGAACCAGACTCTAAGGAAATATAAAATGGTTTGATACCTTGCGCTTTAAATTGCTTGACAAAATTCATAGCTATGTGAGTCTTGCCTTCTCCTGTTTTACCACCAATAAGAATAATATCTCCGCTATGAAAATATGCGAGGTCATCAAAATACGGAATGTTATATTCACATTCTGGAGCAGTTGCTTGTACTTCGTCTGTCCATTCGACTTTTGCTTTTAAATCATAACGCCCTCTTCCTTTACGAGCTAATTTACCCTCTTTGTGAAACTTTGCTAGATATTTATCTGCTATTGCTCTTTTAACTCCTGTATGCTCCATAATATCTTTTGCAGAAATATCTGACTGAATCAACTGACAGCAATCATATATAGCCTTTTCTTGCGTCTGCTCTTCTGTCTCTTTATATCCTGTTAAACTTCCAAGCATGCCTTTAATTTCAAAAGCAGGCAAAGGAGGATTCATAAACTTATTATTAATCATGCTCAAGACTAATTCAACTTGAGAAGCATTTAAATGATTAATAAGTAATCCTCCAAGTGAAGTCAAGAGACCGTTTCTCCCACCTTCTCCGATTGTCTTCACTTGCTCTGCAACTTGCGTCATTTCTGCGGACATTTCTGTCTTAGTAGTTGCAACTGTCTTCATCAATAACAATAACTTCGCTTTAATATCTTCGGGGATAATCTTAATCTCATCTTCTACATTTATCCACGAATAAGAAGCGTTATTAATCTTACTCGGAGCGATTAAAATTTGTCCTCCGTCGTTTCGTGTATCAATAGTCAAACCACCAAGACGAACTGTTTGCTCTAATGTTTTATCATACTTAAAAATAAAGTGCTTACCATGCGGACTATTCTGAACGAGAGTTTTTGTTGCAATTAATTCTTGATAGAACGCTTCAAATTCTTCTGATTGTGTTCCTTTTAAATCAACATCGATTACAGTAACATCACTTACTTCCCCTGTTCTAAGTCCAATATTAAAGCCTTGTTCTAACCAATTAACCCATTCTGCTTTTTCTATATGAGTTTTATCTGTCCACTCTTTTTCGATAGGTGCTTTACCATTCTTAGCAACTGGAACTAACGACCAGTTTCTGCTCTTATAGACTTCTAATTCTGGATAAGCATCTACTTGCAATTCATTCGTCAGAAAAGAAATTACTTCTTCGTTAGTCATTTTCGGTTTCTTTTCAACCAAACGAATCACATCATAAATGTTCCCTCTAAATCCACATGTCAAACATGTGATTTTATCGGAACCAGGGATAAACGTCGCCGTTGCTCCCTTCCATTTATGTCCTGCTGTATTGGGACACGTAAACAGAAATTTACTCTGTTTAGTTGTCTTTGTAAAATCTGGAAGTTTTTCTCCCAAATATTCAAAGAGTTTTTCAATACTTATCATGTATATGCCTCTTAGCGATATATTATTCGGTCTCTAACCAATCGAGTGCTTTCTGAGCAACAATTAACAACGCTTCTGCTAAAGTATCTGGGTCATTTCCAGCGAAATTACCAGAAATAGCTGCCCCGGCTGCGTTTAACGCATTACCTCTACGAATCTGTGCATCACGTTCAGGATTATTATAAGAAGAACCGCCATATGTCTTCTTAGGTTCTGCTGTCTTCGCTTCCTCTTTCGCTACTTCTGCTTTAGGAGCTTCCTGAGTTGCACCAACTTTCTTCAACATTGTTACTTCCTTCTTCACACCCTTCTTAAAATATGATACTTCAACTTCATCTCCCTTATTCATCTTCGCGAGATAAGGTACTACTTGTGCACTTGCATTAAACCAACCTTCTACCCCATCAATAAGAAATCCGTTGCCATTACCTGCCTTAGCCTTAATCTTACCTTTTGCTATTTCCGTTGACATTTGATTCCTCCGATTAGATTCAGTTTCCCATAACATTGACCCGAAATTTTCTTCCCAAGACATTTAATTATTCCCCTATTTAGATAAATTAACTTGAAAATACTCACTCAAAGCAAATACATGCTCTTTAGCACTACCTATCGGGCAAATTTCAAAATAAACCTTAGTCTTTCCGATTGTTACTTCTAAATAAATATATGCTTTAGAAGTTCTCACTATTCGCGCTTTATTTTTCACTTGAATTCTCCTTAACAAATGCTTGAATTGCTTCGTAATTCTCGACAATCAACTTCGCTTTACCCATACCAAATGAGAAAGGATACTTATCATCTTCGGTACGCTTCAAAATCAACACTGGCTTGCTCTTAAATTCGGTACGTTCTACCATTTTCTCTCCTTACTTTATAGTGTCCATGTCATAGCAGTATTCTTTACCATTCTTATCTTTGACAATCATATGATAAATACGTTCTTTCCAAACTCCAGTATAATGACATACTTTACATTTCTTCCCATGACATACCCAACACTTCTGTGAAATATCTTTCTTAATTACTTTCATTTCTTCTCCTCATCGCAATACTTGTCGCAAACTTTAACATAATTATATTTTCCAGGCGTTACTTGAACATTATTTTCAACTCGCGGGGAAACCCATATTCGAATAAAATGCCACGTGCAACATGTCTTACATCCACTTATTAATAGTAAAGCAAAGAGAATTAAGATATATTTTTTCATTTCTTTTTATAAAGTTTTTCTAATTCATCTCTTACTGTACGATAGGGCACTTTGTGCAAATATAAATTTCGTGGAGCGACTTTACTCAAGGCTTCTTTAATCAACAATTCGATATTATCAGGCAAAGGATTAATTAAGTCTACTATCTTGCGACGCTTATCAAATTCTGCTTCTGACGACGGCTTCTCTAAGAGATTATCAGATACATCTCCTTGAATCTTCTCAAGTAATACTTTCATAGGATTCTTTACTTCTTTAAACTTCTTAGTTATAGGAGACCATATCTTTACATTCTCAAACTGACAAAGCTGTTCTAAATCTCTATCATGCGAAATGATAATAATTTCTTTCTTGGGAAACTGTCTACATGAAACAGATATAATATCGTCTGCTTCACAATTATAGAGTTTAATAAAATTAATGGGAAAACTAATCTTCATTTTCTCATACAAATCATTAAACTCTTTATATCTTTCATCCCACCATGACTTATCTTCTTTACTCTCACGAAAATCTTTACGTTGTGCTTTATATGTTCTATCAACTTGCTTGCGCCAACTTCCATAATCTAGAGCAAGAATTATCATATCATTTAAAGTCAAATTTAGCTTTTTAAAATAACCAACTAACATTCTCAAATAAGTATACGTTACTGGGATATTAGGATTATTTCTATAAGCAAATATTGCTCTAAACTGAATTGCCCCACCATCTATAAGTATTAATCTTTCCATTGTTTTAAAACCTTTATTTTTGCAATAGCTTCTTTAATTGTTCTTTTCTCATCTCTATGGTCTGTAGGAGGATAACCGATAGTTGCTCTCGTAATAACCTCTTTTAAAATGTTATGCAAAGTCATTATGCTTCCTCTACTGGTTTAAACTTACTATCTTCCTGCAATCGTCTAAGTTGTGTCTGACATGTTACTATACACTTCTCTGTCGCAAGCACATATCCCTCAAGCACGTTGCGTATTCTTCGCTCGTTAGCAACTGAAAGACTACTCTCTTTATCGAGATTAGCAGCTACAACCTTTTCTCCTTTTGCTTCCGCTTCTCTTTTCAAAGCTACATAATTCTTTAATTCTTCATTCAACTTATACGCCTCTGCTAAAGAATACACTGGCTCTAAACTTGTGTAAGCACCCGTCATAAAGTTCAAAATTTCCTTGTATGAATCCGATGTGGACACTATTCCTTGAAGTAGTTGCTGCCCATAATCATCGATTTGGTCAAAAATATCTTTGTAATCTTCTACTAGAGAATTCAACCCTTCGGGAGAAGAAAAATACTCTGCATTACGTGCGTATTTCATTTATGCTCCTTTTTATAGCTTCTACTTAAAGTATAACACAATGTACTGTCTGCGGGCAAACTTATACGCCCTTCTCGATGTAATCTCTGTCGAATCTCTTTGTATAGTGCCCAATTTTGAATTCTACTTTTCCTAGCATAATCTTTCTAACTAAAAGCATAACACAGATTGAGGTAGTTCCTACAAGCATCAAATCAATCACAAAAAATATTACACACGCAATATAAAGTTTATCTTGCATTTTACTTCTCCTCTTTGTACATAAATTGAGCAACCCATAAAAGAAATGGGACTGTTAAAGCGATAGCATCTCCGACTAAATTTTCAAAAAAACATCTTAATCTATTCATTACTCTTCTCTTTCAATACTTCGTAAAGATACCCCATTAAATTAAATAGCATAGCACATATAGCTTCGTCTATTGTAATCTCTTCATTACGTTGCTTATCAAATCTTTTATATCCACGATGAAGAAACCATATATCTAAGAAATGCCTCCAAAGAGATTTAAGATATACGTCTTTGGGAATCCCTTTTTGCCAATTATCGGAATCGCGCAATTTACCATCTGCTTGCAAGCGATGCTTAGTCATATAATTCCCGTAGCGTTCTAAAACAGCAGGAGAAAGAAAGCCCTCGTAATCATTCTTTGTAGTATCGGAATCTCTTGTAGCTCCTGTATCGAATTGACGCATTATTTTCTCCTTAATTTTCTATGTTTCCTAATTGCTTTTACTATGATTTCTGCAACTTGTGCTGCATGTAAATTTATTCTATTACTTTCTTGTACGAGAATTTTTGTAGGACAATACAAATATGGTAAAAACGATTCATTTGTCTTAGCTTTTATTTTCTGGCCTAAATAATACCACACCCATTGATTAAAATAATCATGATCATTGTTTATTTGATATTCATGGACTTTATCTAATATATTATATCTGTATCTTAATTCCATTACTTTTTCTCCTCGTCTACGATAGCAAGTTTATATTTTTCTCTAATAAATGTACACGCTTCATTAATACTATAAAAAATTTGTCCACCAGATTTCATTACCACATCAATCAAAGTTGAATTAGTATCGGTCTTCGATTGGTCTGGCAGAATCAAATACACAGGGATTCCGAACAAATAACAAATATGCACTTCAAGCAATGTTCCAACTGTCTTTATATCTTTAGGAAGATATGTAATGATAAAATCTGACCGTACTACCGCTTCATAATCTCCCCAAAACTTAAAGTCTGTAATGTAATTGCCTTCTAATCGAGCTTTCTCATATAGATAAATCAATAATCGTATTCTATCGAGTTTCTTTGTATCTATATTACCCCACCATATCTTCTCCATCTCTGCATTAAACTTATCCCAATATCCACCCTGCTTTAATCCCGTAATATACTCAACTTGCTTACCAGATTCTTTACCTACTTTATTCGATTCTTGCTCCACAGGGTCATACACTCCCAAGTCAGGACTCGCTAACTTCTCACGAATCTCTGCTCTCCAGCCTTTCATTTCAGTAGAGGAGACTGCCTCTATTGCGCCGGCTGTGTAGGTAGTGTATTTCAGTCTTTTACTTTCGAGCATTAAAGTTCTCCACGTAAGAATTCTTTAATTCGATACAAATCAATAGACAATCCTAAACTCGATTCTGGAATTCCAAAGAAACTATAGCCCATAACATTTGACGGAATACCAATCAATTCACCATTTTCATTGTATAGACCACCGCCTGAATTGCCAAACGTAGTGGTATTATCAGAAAAATAAAATCCTTCTTTATGATTGCTTAGAATTCCTTTTGAGAGAGTACGAAGAACTCCCATAGGATTTCCTACAGAATAGACCGTATCTCCTTGCTTGGGTGCCTCGTTTGCAATACCAATAACATCAAAATTAGAATCGATAAAATAAATCTTTAATAATGCCATATCATTTACTGCATCGTATTTCACAATATCCGCTCCATAACGAACATCAACAATTTGATATCCTTTCTCATCATCTTGAATATATCCAACAAAAGGAATATACGCTACTTTTGATTTTTCTGTTAAATTAGCTTCTACTACATCTGCAATAACATGAGCACAAGTTAATATATAAGTCTCTCCTTGATTCACATTAATCACAGTACCAGACCCTAGACCTCGTAATCCAAAAACAATTACACTTCCTCTTAATATATGACGTAAATTAATGGTCGGTTGTTCGACCATGAAATTAATAGCATCAAAAATTAGAGATTGATTTTGCTTTAATTCATCAATATCTATTCTATGATTTATATCTCTTTGAATCAGAGTTTGATATACTTTGCCTTCTAAGCTGAACAATCGAATATTCAAATACTGATTTGCGATAGTACCAACAGTACACGTCAGCACAACTGCAATAATAATCTTAACAATCTGTTTAATCATTTCCTGATTCCTTTCTTAGCTCTGCAACTATAAATTTAAGCAGACATTTCCAGTTACAAAAATCATAATCGGTATCAAAAACAGATAGATGCAAAAAACAGGGAGCATTTCCGCACATATCACATTTAAAATTGATATGTATTGAATGTTCACAACTTTCACATTTCATTACTTCTCTCATTCTTTCTCCTTACAAACGGCTTCTTTAAAATTCTTTAAAATAGAATTAATTGCGGTTACTCCGCCTTCTGCTCTTTTCTGTCCGTCAAACTTCCCTGGCAATTCTATTGTAATCGTATATGATACCCCCAATTTTTCCATAAAGCCTTCGATTCCTACATCCCATTTCGGAGGAATAATCACTCCCTGTCGTACTTTAATTTTATAAATCGTTTTAGCTCTTAAATAAGGAATGATTGCATCAATTTCTGCTAATGCTAAAGTGGCTATCGATGGCAACGATTCTGATTTATGTTCATAAGCATAGATTTGCTCTTTTCCTGTATCTCCGTGAATGTCTAATATCAAATCTGCTGTCTGTGGAAATTGGTCATATAAAATAGATAATTCAGGTACTTTAGAATCTTTTACAAAATTTGCATCGTTATTAGTATCTTGTCTATTCCCATTGTCGCGATAATTCTTTTCATATCCAAATGGATTTACAATCGGAAAGATGTAATAATTAAATTCTGGAAACATAATCGGTTGCTTTAACCATTTAATCAATGTGGTAACTCCAAAAGGCTCATCTCCATGCTGACCAGCAGTAATAATCACTGTCTTCTTTGCCATCTTAGAAGTATACTTCAAAGCTAACATAGGATAAATCTTTTCATCATATGTAACGTAACCCATAATCTCTAATCGATAAGGCAGATTAAGATTAATGAGTTCGGTAACAAGTTTATTATAATTTCGTACTGTTTTCATTATTCTCTCTCCAACGAGTCGCGCATAAAAGTTAATACAAAATAAACGGCTGACTTAATCTCTTTAAAACTCAAAGTACCACTAAACAATCTAAACTCAATAGTTTGATAATTATTCTTAGGCAAGTGATTAACATTTAAAGAATAATACTTATTTTCAATATAACTATAGCAATTAAATGAATAAGAGCTATTATTTCTAAACTGATGAATCTGTTTCTCGGTCAATTTATGTACTTCGACTTTTGGAAGCAACTGACACGTATGCTCTAATCGTTCTGGATGAATCTTAAATCGCTTTACTATATAGCGTTGTCTATGTACCCACTCTTTAATAATGGTAAGAATTTGCTTATCTGTCAATTTACTAACATTAACGTGAATATGAAGACCGCATGTTTTCTTATCAATATATCCCTTATGCACCTTTACCAATGCCAAGACTTCTTTAATCTGTGTAAGTGATTCTTCATTATAATAAAGATGATTCTTATTTTCTGGAGATAATTCGATACCATTTTTCAAAGAACCATCGCACTTAATTTCCCATCCTTTGAGTGTTCGTCCACGTGCAATTAGCTTTTGAGCATCCGCTTTAGCAGGAAGTTCGACTTCGACTTCTGGCGCAAAGCGAAGAGTCTTAATATCAATCAATTTAATCTTATCTTCTTTCTTTATCTTTTTTCCCATAAAAGCTCCAAGTAATTGCCCAATCCACAACTTAACGCATAAGTAATAATTAAGCCAATTGTATTAGTATCTTTAATTGCAAATGCAATAAGTCCCAAATAAAGTACCATATAGATGAACATAAGAATTGACGAACGATATACTTGTTTTCTATTGGCGCTAAGACACCACGCAGTATAGAGAAATGTTTCGATAGTTCCTAGCACAAAAACAAGTATGAATTTAATCATGGATGATAGATAGTTAGTAAAATGACTCCAACAATCAATCCTATAATGACAATGAGATTAAAAATACATATAGCATGAAAGGCGTCCATTATTCCACATCTCCGTTCTCACCTATCTTGACATCCTCATAAGCATTAATAATATCGTTATAACTTGCACATAAATCAAGCAAGTAATCAGCATCAATATTCAATCTTCGCTGTACTTCTGAATAGCAACGAATCAATGCACCAGTCATGTCATTGTATGCTTGATAATTGGGCTTTACACCTAAAAAATGGTCGACAAATCCTTTAATAATATCAATATGAAATGTTTCTGGTTTTACATCATTATGCTTCACGTAATAAAAAATTTGATAGTTAAGCTCTCCTGCTACTAAAGCAGTATCTCCTTCTCTTAATGCTTGTCTGCGACCATCATCAGCTTTAATATAGGGCATTATTTTATCTCCTTCTCCAACTGCTCAAATACATCTGTTCTAATATCTCCATCCTTAAAAAAATCTCTCCAAAATGCTCTACGAGTCTGACGATTCTTTCCCATTTTTGCCATTTGTGCATCAATGTATTTCAACATTTTTAATGCTGTTTGAAAATTAGCTTTAAGTTTCATTTGCTCTGTATAGTGCTTCTTTTGCTGCCTATATAGTGGGTCTAAATTTAAAAATGCCTGCTTATAGACTCGCAGTAACTCTGTTACGTATGCTTTACTAATACTAATAATAAAATTCTTACGTTGAGTAAATGTTTTCAACTTAGGAAATTCTCTTTTAATAAACTTAAACAATCCTAAATGCAAATTAATAAGAATCATATTGTCTCCTTTAATCCCACATATTATTAATGCCCAACTTATGCCCTAACTTATATAGTGCTCTTTCTACATCACAAGGATAATAAATCGTTTCCCCTGTTTCGCTCATAGAACACGTATTCACTCCAAATGCTTTTTCAAATTTCTGTTTAGAAATCTTCAATTCTTTAAGTATCTCTGCAAGTTGAGAACTCGGATACCCGTAAGGATGATTTGGAGTTGGCAATTGATTCATTTTAATATCCTAAAGTTAAAATACGTGCTGTATCTGCTAGAGCTTGAGCAATCGCTTGTATCATAAAATAGCAAGCTAAATATGACAACCCTATCATAACTGCAACTAAAATTACTATAGCAACAATAGTCTTGTCCATTATTTCTTTCCTTTTGTAACTACACCTTTATTTCCAGAAGGCTGTGTCTTTGTTATGGAATTTGGCGTTTCTACTACTTTAGATGAATCATCTGTAACAATTACAGTCTTAGTTATAGGCTGTTGCTTACATCCTAATTTAATCAATCCAAAGAATAAATTAACATCGCATCCTTCAGAATTACCTACTCGTTGGTCAATCATCACATCTTGATTATGATGGATAGTGTTCTTATAGTCAGTATCAAAGCTGGTTGTTGGTCGCATAATAAAACTATAAGCAACGAAACATCCAAAGATAATTAATCCATAATAGATTAATTTACCTTGAACAGACCCTGTAAATATATTGAATCCTCCAGCAAATTTAGCTACATTAAATGAACCTGATAGAATATTTTTAATAAGTGAAAATCCTACAAGTGTTCCTACTGCAATCAAAATAAGCCAACCAAATTTCATGCCCAAAATTCCTTTAATAATTCCTAATCCTATAGCATTAATGTCCATTATTTCTCTCCTCGGTCACTCTTGCAGCCACAGTTAGGACATCTAACTGTTGGAATAGCATACTTTGCATAAATACCTTTTTTAATAACTAAATTAATTTCTGTGGCACAGTTTGTACATTTTGTAGTCGTGCGATAGTAGTTTTCTTCTGGTTCAACTAAAATACGGGCAGCAGGAGTCTCAAATTTAACATGCTTTTGGAATAATCGTTTAAAAAATGTTTTCATCTTATCTCCTTCTACCTATAAACCCTTGCAAATAACTTCCTATTAATCCTCCTACTACTCCGAAAATTGCCGCTATAATTATTCTTACCAATAGGGTCATTTTATCTCCTATTTAATCATAATAATTATTGCTTTGTTAAAATCTTTCATCGGGATTTTATCCAGTGTAGTTATTTTAAATCCTGATGAGACCATGATTAATGTTACAACTATAATTCCTATTATTGCTAATAAATATAGAGTTTTCATGTAGTCTCCTGGTTATCTAAAAATAAAATATAAGAAAATTCCTATAATTAAAATACTTAATACCCCTCTAATAATCTGCCAAATGCAGTAATTTTTAAACCAGTTTAAAAAGTTCATGTTTAATACGCTCCATAACTATCTGAATCATACGATAAGTCTACTGAATTTAATTTTTCACGAATAATGGTTTCATAACTCCAATAAATACCCGAATCTATAAGTCTGCTATCTTCCATATCATAAACTGATAGAATTTCAAAATCTTCTATTTCTGTCGTCCGAATACCTCTGTTACCGTCTGCATCTTCGCCGTATGAATTTTCCACTAATTCCGGATTAATAATTGGAGTCGGATGCTCTATCATACTGTGCTTGAGAAATAATTTCTTTAAGACATTCATTTATCGCTCCTTGGTATAACTATCAAATAAATACATATTAATATCAATAAATCTCTTGCTACTGAATATGATGTCATTATCCAACCTTTGGCTTTTTTACTTGACTTAGCCACTTCTCTAATGCAATTTTTTCTTGCAATTTAGGACAACGATTCCAATACTTCTTTAATTTATCTATCTTATGATTGTAACTAATCGCTGGGTCTCTTTTAACTCCGCTGCTACTTTTTCCTTTTCCCATATAGACCTCTTATTTTTTGTACTCGTTCAAATCTACAAAGTAAATGAATGTTGATACTCTCTGTTCATTGACTCCAAAAATCAACTGAATCGGTTCAGAATGTTTTGCCATGCTGTCGGACAAAGAATCTCCTCCGACTGTAGACCCTCCACGAAAGATACGAATATTATCACAGTCAAAGATACCCGCATGATGAAAGTGTCCATACACGATTCCTTCGACCCCATACGTTCGTGCCCACTCATTAAACTTGACGCGCCCAGAGGGAGAATCGCCTTGCTCTGGAGCAATATGACGAATCATAAACTTATGTCCTCGAATTTCAAAAATCATATGTTCGGTTTCTGCGAACTTAATTTGAAGTTTCGGACTCTTTAATACTAACTTTGACCAAAAATCAAGAATCTCATATATCATCAAATCCCAGTTCGATGCTACGTCTGTATCTTTTCCTGTACGACCATGATTACCGCGAACACCATAGACCTGAACTGATAGATTTCGCTTCAGTAATGCCGTTATCAATTTAGTTAATACATCAATCACCAACATAACTTGTGCAGGAGGAGCAATCTCTTGCTCAAATGCCTGCGTTAAATAGATACCTTCCCCATTAGCTAAGTCTCCTGTCAAGAGAATAACGACATCGCGAATAGGAACTCCCTTACTAATATTATGGTCTAATAACTTTAATGTCTGCTCACATAAACGATTGATTCGACTTCTAAATACTTCCTCATTGTAAATCAATCGCCCTTCTTGGTCTTTTACTATCTTTCCCGCATGTAAATCTGTTAAATGAATAACAAGAGTATCGCCTTGTACGTCTACTTTACTCTGCTTTGCTGCCACATAGGGCTGTACAGAAGATAGAGTATCTTTTAATGATTGAATAATTAAAGCAGAAGCATCTTGAGTTTTTGGGGTAGCAGAACGATGAGATTTCTCATAGCAATCTACACATCGCTTTGCTGATTTTCGACTAACTTCTGCTCCACAATCTATACATTTGTGCATTTTAGTCTCCTAAGAAGAAGCGAATAAAAATATCCTCAGCCAATTCTCTCAGAGAATCGAGTGAGGATAGTATTCGTCTATAATACTTCTTAATAATCTTTAACGCCCTTTTACGGGAACTTGACATGTTTATCCTTTCACTTACTAAAATGTCAAAAATCTGACTTTTTACAAGGGTCTATTGTACTTTACTCTAATATTTGAAATAAGTTGTGCTACACGCTGTTGTGTAACCCCTAGTATTTCAGCTACTTCTACTTGTGTTTTGTCTGGAAACTCGAAAAATAAATCTACAACCTTTTTCTCCATTTCACTCAAATCATCAAAATATTCTTTAGAATTAAACTCATCTTCTGGATATACTGCTGGCACTGTTAAATGATTAAAAATGGACTCATCACTATCTCCATGAGTCGTTTCACTTTCAGTAAGAGCACTTAAAGTAGTTTTACTATCTCTATTTCTCAAACACTTAGGAAACCAAAACTGCAAAGTCGAAAATAAATAATTCTCAAATGGCTTCTTTACATCATATCTCGAAATCAACTCCAATATTTGCACTCGCAAATCTTGTAATACATCGTCTAATTCCATACGCTTCAAATCTACTAATTTGACCCACTTATGCCCTATATTATATTTTTGCTGATAAAATAAATACTCTGCTCTTTTATGTAGATTTTTATCTAACATACCAAAAATTTCACCGAGAAGAATTGTACTTTTTGTTCTTTTATATTGTCTTACAAGTTCAGTTAGATTCTGCATATCTTCCTCCTGTTAAGAATAGCCATTCCTCGTCGCTATCGTTTCCGACTAAATGATTTTTTTCGCACGTAACTGACCCTTCATATAGCACATGTAAATAGATATGGCACATTTCTATATCCTTTTTACACCAAAAACAATGTATTGTTCTTGTTTTAACATTGATTTTCATGTTCTTTCTTAGTCATGTCCAAAATCTTGCACTTCAATTCTTCTCTCATATTGCCAATGAGTAAATCTTTGTCCATAGCTGTCTGCCCAAGATGCTTGATAGCAATTCCTCGCTTCTCTACTATCTCAAAAAATTCTGCTTCAATATTATCTCCTATTTTCTTTCCTCGCTCTTTGCCTAAAACAATGGCTTCTTCCATTATTTGAATGTAATCGTCGAGAGATATAGACCACAAATGATTCATTTCTTTTCCTTTTTAGCAGAATATAATCTCTGTTTAAAATATTCGTATAATTCACAAGATTTTCCTAAACAATCTTCACGCAAAGTCCCACCATTACACACTTTACAATGTATCTTTACGGATTTAGTTAGTCCTTTCATTGCATCTTCTCCTTGTATTTATCTGCTATCATTTTTTCATTTGGTTCTGTGTATCTCATTGTGGTCGTTAGACTTGCATGACCAAGAATCTTGCTCACTAACTGCACATCAATATCCTTCATAATAAAATTTCTTGCTGCCGAATGACGAAATAAGTGTATATAGATTTTCTTTCCAAAATGCTTAGTCAATAAACGCGCAATATAAATTAACTGCATTGCCGTAAGATTAAACGCATTGATTTCTTCTTGCTCTGTTGAGAAATACTTTGCAATATCTTTTTTTGTGTTGTTATCAAAATATACATATCGTTGTCTACGTCCTTTACCATCTACTTTAGCGCGATTGTTCGTTAAATCTATATCTTGTCTACGCAGAGTTAAGATTTCCGATTTTCTTGCACCACTCGCAAATAAAAATGACAACAACGCATCAATCTTATATATAGAATAAATCGCAGAATGATATGTTTTAAGATATTGTTTTGCCTCGTCTATATCTTGTGGCGTCAAAAAGTCTGGTATATTGTGAGAAGTTTTACCTAACTTAAATTTATACCATTCGTTCTCAACTTGCCCTAAAAATTTATAAAAATCTCTTCCTGCGCTAATCATTGCGTTCTTTGATTGCTCATTATATTTCTTTTCATTTAAAAACTGTACTATTGTCTCTTGAGTTAAATTTTGATAGTCAAGATTGTGAGCATCCAAATAATCAAAGAAGACCTTCATTCTATTAAAATAATTAAATGAAAGCGACCTTGCTTGTAATTGTGCTCGATATTTTTCCAATATTTCTTTAGAATTCATTAGGAACTCCCTCGTCGTCATCCTTCTCTATCCCTTTTAAAATCATATCAAAATATCCTCGACATGATTCTGCAAAGACCGTAAACTCTTCCATCTTATCATTATCTAAATAATAAAGCAAAATCGTTTGACATAAATTTCCCATTGCACTTAATACAGACTGCAAATCATCTAAATCAGAAATTACTATATTGATTTGTTTCTTTTCGTTATTCATGTTTTAGTCTCTGTAAGAATTCCTGTCCTTTCGTTAGTATCAATCGCCCACGACTACCTCTACTAATTAATCCTTGACGCATAAGATAAGGTTCTCTCAATTCTTTATACTCTGCTCGCGTCATATTTGCCACAATTGACAATGCTTCTTCTCCTATTGGCTTTCCTCCCGTAGAATTAAGCGACTCTAAAATACGCACATCAATATCATCTAAACCATCTTTAATTATGCGATTCATTTGCAAGACTCTATTCAAGTCTCCACAAGCAACGAAATAATCAAATAATGCAATAGCCAGACGTGGCGTATATCTCACGTTACGAGCAATAATATCATAATCTTCGGAAGATACATTCGCCTTGTGTATCTGGTCATTGTACTGCACAAGCAACTTCTTAATATCTTGTGCCGCATAGTCTTCCAGATAAATCTTACAATGTATCCTATCTAAAAATGGCTGACATCGCTTAGAAAGTACCCATGTATCTGTTGTAGCTCCTATTAGAATAAACTTTCGCAACTGCATGTTATTGATTTTATAGTCTTCGATAATAGGCAACATATACGTCAATACCTGCTTATTAAGTTCTGCCATCTCATCTATAAAAAGTACGTTTGGTAATTTACTGTCTTGATTCTTTCCTAAAAAGTCTTGTAATGTATCTATATCAAAATTACTTCCCACATAGACGTTAAAATTAAATCCTAATTCTTTTGCAATTATTCCGGCTAGCGTGGTTTTTCCATATCCTGCATTGCCCATCAATAAAAAGTGTCGAGGAAATCCTTTATTAATGAGTTCAATCGTTAATTTTGCTTTATCTTTTGCTTTGTCCTGACTAATATATTGTTCAAAGGTTTCTGGACGATACATGAATTTAGTCGGAGAGCCTGCTTGCTGTATATATTGAGTTTTCTCTTTATGCTCCGACTTATTATAAACTCCTAACGTCAACATTCCCATTAAATCATATATGTCCATGTTGCTCCTTTAAATTCGTAGCGAAGGCAGGTGCGGTATAATCTTACTCCTTCCGATGGTAAGTAAGAATCCCATGCTCCTTTTGACAGAGCGTACTTCTCGGTTCGTGCCTCTGTACTCTTTCCTTACCTTCGCTCGCGTGCATTATTTACGTGTGTTGTCGGCAATCTTATCAAGCAAGCCTCGAATATCGCGTAGATTCTCGTTTACAGTACGAAGTTCACGCAAAATCAATTCGTTTACTGTTACTTCATCGCCTGCATGAGCTTTTGAAAACCAATCATACTTAAAAGACATTCCCCATAACACTGAGACTATCCACACAATAATTGCTAATCGCTTCCAATTTATCATTTAATCAATCCCCTTTCTTTTAGCTTCTTCAAATACATATCCCGCACTCCGTTGTGAGGGCTATTTTCTATCAATTGTCGAGTTCCTTCTAAACCTAATGTATTAAACCACTGCTTTAAATAGTTCTCTGCCTGCTGGTCGAGGTCTTGTTCTACTATTTCTTCTAAATTTGCTACTGCAAGTAAGCTACCGCACATGAGGCACGTCTTATGATAATGTCCGTTGTCCAGTAATTCTTTTTCTGTAATCTCGTAACAATACTGGCACTGGTCGTTAGAGCATTTTAATTTTATCATTGCTTCCTTCCTTCTTCGGTCTCTATCAATATTCCGTCTTGCTCAATCCTAAATTTCTTGATTACTTCCCCGCCCCAAATATCTAATAAATAATCGTCCACTTCATTTTTAGTTTCAAATGAAGCACTTAAAAATTTCATACTTACCGTTACAACCGCTACACGAAACATATAGGCTCCTTACTATTTGATTCACAATTTTCACAAACAAATCCAGAATATGCTCCACTTTCTTCTGTAAAAATCTCGCCACATTGCTTACAAGCAAAACTATTAGCTTGACTTTTCATTAGAAACTCCTATCAACTTGCAGTCCAGCTCTGCTAATACGTATACTTTTTGTATTACCTTTTTCATCTACTGTCTTCTCAATTACTGCTGTCTGACCTACTGACCGCTCTAACCTATCAAGGCGAGACTTTATCTGCTTATTCTCCCTGTCCAAATAACTCTCTCCGATAGGTACAGTAATGGCAATCCCTACTTCAGATACTTTACTACGTCCGATATTGTATTCTGTATATACTCCTACTTCCAAGTGCTTTTCTCGGATAAATTTTACTTCCCCATGAATAACAAACTGTGTCCGTTCTAAACGGCTAACTCGCTTGCTTACACCATTCAATTTATTATTGGTATCATTGATTCTATTATTTAAAGTAGTATCTGTATTCTGTAAATTTGTTACGGTTGAAGAGTCTACATCTTTACCATTTAACCCCATCAATCCCTGAAGCCCTTGCAAACCTTGCTCACCCTTATCACCTATATCACCCTTAATACCATGTTCACCCTGCAAGCCAGCATCTCCTTTTTCACCATTAAGTCCATCTTGACCATTTAATCCAGTATTGCCTTTATCTCCCTTAACTCCGTCTGTTCCATTTTGGCCATCAATACCATTCAATCCATCTTTGCCATCGGTTCCAGCGACTCCTTGAATACCTTGCGAGCCGGTATCTCCCTTGTCTCCCTTCAAAAACAAAGGGTCTGTCCACGTACCTATACTATTGGCCCCGTTATTTTCTCCGGTAGAAACAAGTATATAGCCTTTGTTTCCACTATTATTATCCGTAACGCCTCCAGCATAAGCATACCCACATAATACTGTCCCTATAATACAGAAGATAGTTGCAAACCAAACATCTCTTGCGTCTGTCATACGATACTCCTTTTTAGGTGTAACACATTCATCGCATATGCTGTCTTTATCTATATATTCTTTTCCCATCCATTGCTTACATTTGTTGCACTTCTTACATCCAAGACTAACGAGAGTAACAATAGCTCTTACTCCCATTTCTTTGTAATAATCTACGGTATCAATTTGTTTCACTTTATTCTCCTTTTTAAGCTCTCTTTTCATATTTTCCTTTTCTAACCTTCTACTTAAAGTATATCATATACTTTTCTACTAGTAAAGCCTTATATACCGTTGTCGTTAGTCTCATAATTAAATAATTTTCTTTCTTTTTCTGTTAAATTCGATAATTCAATAATTCGATTCAAACACTTATTTAATTCGGGCCGGTTTAATTCAAAATTATAAATTGCCTTATTCAATAAAACAAATTCCATAACTAATTCTATACGCTCCGCTTTCTTTTCTACGTCTTTAATTCCCATAATAGAGTTAAATCTTTTTACCTTGATATTGTCTTTATCTGCCGGTATAGGTTTCATTGTTTGCTCCTTTAAAAAATTGCATTTTCTTTAAATTCTTCTACTAAATTGAATTTTTTTGCTAGTTTCTCAAAGTATATAGCCCACTTTATGCAATCCATATAACTGAATACCTGCGTGCTTTGCCAGTGTTGCCAAGCAATAGCAATTTGTTGCGCTTTGGTAATGCCGTAATAATATCCGGCCTTAACCTTATGCAAAAAATGCTCTGCCGTCAAAGCGGCTTCGCCTTGTGTACCAAAACCGGAATTATCTACAAAATACGTCTCTACTAATTCATACCCTATCGGTATATCATTGCCAATCATTTTGACACCTTTAAAAATTCCCTCATCCTCATTAACTTTCGCTTTGTATAACATTTTAAACCCCCTTTGTTTGTACTTAAAATATAGCATATATAATCTATTTCGTCAAGGTCTCTTGACTATTTATTTTTATATCGTAAAACAAGCACGCGCAAGATATTCCGTTGTTACCTATTGCGCCAATATACCCGCGCTTTTTTAATTCCGCGAAAATATCATTACCCTTTAATAGCTCGGCAAGGCTTAACGTATCCGCGCATAAATCATACAATCGCGCCGCGTTTATTTTGACAGTATATCGATACTTAGCACCATAAAAACAAGGCTCAATTTTATCTGTATATAAATAAAAATAAACCCTTTTAATTGTACTTATGCGGGTACTATTGCAGGTATAGCAATTGGCGCCAAAGTAAGAAGGCGACAAGCGGCCTTTGATATTTATATTGCTATAATGGTATAAAGTAAGGTATTCCATTAGTCCCCCTGCCGTGCTATACCGTAAGCATATAGAGATTGCACTTGCCGCGCCTTGAGGCCCTGCGCGGTATAACTCTGCCGGAATTCTCGCCTTTGCTGGTGCGCTTTATTCTTGCAGGTCTCAATTACGGGCCTGCCTTCAATCAATAGGCCGGTCTCTATAACGTGGGCCCAAGGGTCAAAGCCGTTGTCGCGTGCAAAATTATCATGGTGCATACAATACGGGAAAATAAAATGCTGGAGTCTTCCGTATTTATATGCGATTATATACTTTTTTGCCTGTAGGAATAAATTTCATAGTAAACTTTTTAATATTATTATTTTGACTATATTCTTGAAACTCTAATGCTCTCATTTTATCTCCTATTCTGTCTTAATTAAAAATCTATATACCAGATATAACGCGACAATCACCAAAATAAACCAAATCATGTTTTCTCCTTTAGCTTTTTAAGATACTTCTCTAATTCGGCAACACTATGCTTAGTTAAATCAATCTCAATACTCGCCATGACTTTATCTAATTTTAATATTTCTGCTATAATAGGTTTCTTTTCTTTACTATCGTCGACGCGTACATCTAATTGAGCTTGAAGTTCCTTAATCTTTCTATACAATTCCAAACGCTCATCAGAACCTGCGCGACATGCCCGCTTCAGTTTTTTTAGTTGACGAATTTCTCTTTTTATATCCTTTTCATTCATAGTTAATCCTTTTCAATCACATAAATAACATCATCTATTTCTTCCTCGGTCAGTAATTCTTTTCCTTTAAAAATTTCAATATCTCCCTCAGACTCGAAATCATCAAAAGTCTGCCATTTACTTACCCAAACCTCTTTACCATTGATGATAACTTTGTAGTGCCTTTCTTCTCTACATGACACTAATTTTTCTTCTTTAATTTCTGCGCTCATATTATCTCCTATATATATCCCAATAATGTTGTGCTTTTTGACATACTCTTTCCATCAAATCTTCTCGGTTATCCAACTGTTTACGTATCACAATGGCGCGGTCAAGTACATCTGCGAGAGTATATTTGACCTTTTCTTTTTGTAATTGTTTCTCCGCTATTGCAAACAAACTCTCTTTCATATAGAGTCCTTTCTATTCAAAATTACTGATTTCAAATCGAATACAAAATTGATTTGCTAATCTATAAAATGAAAATCTCAACCATCCGAATCGATAGACTTCATGTATATAGATATGTTTCTTATGAACTTTTCTCATTTTCTCCTCGTCTGTAATTTTCTTCTTCTACTTAAAGTATAACACAATCAAGTGTCTACCTACAAATTTTAAAACATAGTAAAATCATCCTCATAATCTGATACTTCTGGGCACTCTTTTAACTCTGTTAAGAGCATATCCGCCAATGCACAATAGAGTCTGCCTTGATTATCTTCTTTGAAGTAATAACACTCATCACAACGACTTGCATCCATATTCGTCTCCTTATGCTATCATCAAGCGTCCATCACTTCTACGTGTGAAATTCCCTCCGTTTAAAATGTGCTTGGTAAACTTCGAGTGTGTGTCCATAAAATGACGTATCTTTGTTGCTCTATCAACCAATGCTTTCATTGTTGCTTTCTTTCCTTCGCGTTGCAATTCTGCCTGTGCTAAATCAAAAATATTCATATTTCTCTCCTTTACCATTTTAATAGCCCCAACAAATATCCGATTGCCCATTCATAATAATCATACTGCGTATCTCCTGCTTGAGCATAATGCTTATTATAAATATCTTCCAATTGCTTTTTCGTCATAGCAATCTCCTACAGTAATGGAACTTTTTTATCATACTCCTCATAACATTCATAACATATTACATATTTCTGTAAATAAAACTGTAACACTTTCTCATCCGGTCGTTTTGTTTCCAAAAATACTTTCATTATATCTGGTCGAAATAAGATAATCTGACCCGCAGATAAATGAACTGGCTTATCCATCATATAATCTGCTACATCTGTCGTTAATTTCTGCAAGCCCATATAATACTTATCTTTATTTGTTTCTAATACGTAAGCATATACGTAATAGAATTGATTATCTTTCACATCTCCTTCGCAGAATTCACATATATATTTATTCATGTTACCTCCTTTCGGTAGATGTCATAAACTTAACAATGCCGTATGTCTGAATTTCTTTCTTTGTTTCCTCAAACATTTCTGCTGTCCAACTCCATGCCTGCCAATACCCGACAATCTTTATATGATAAAATATTGTTAAATTCTCTTTATCTTTTCTTACTATTTCTGCTTTCATTCCCTTATAGTTAATCATTTCTGTATTAACAAATACACCACCATAATGAATAAGACTACGAAGATTATGTTTAATTGTAATTATATCACCAACATTATAAATCATCTTGTCTCCACTTTTGCTCTGTTTTCTTAAAATACTCCGCATATAATTGTAATTTACGTGGCTCTAAGCCCGGTGCAGTATTTATTTCTAATACGTAAGCATATACGTAATAGAATTGATTATCTTCAACCGCATCCTCACAAAACTCACATATATATTTATTCATGTTATCTCCTTTCGATAGA
>Ga0315288_10001056_pt1 | contig 35189 bp, 22 predicted proteins | sample YL17G11_20_MG_FD_203454 | JGI IMG/M metagenome (GOLD analysis project Ga0315288, IMG submission 203454) | Sediment microbial communities from Yellowstone Lake, YNP, Wyoming, USA - YL17G11_20 | ecosystem: Environmental > Aquatic > Freshwater > Lake > Sediment | place: USA: Wyoming | collected...
AATTGTCTGACCGATGCAGTCGCGGTCGAGGCGAAGCTCGTTCTGTAGCTTTGGGGTAATGAGGCATATCTGGCGCGCCTGCATGTCGTCCACGAGGTTGAAGGTTCTGCCAAGGACAACGGGCCTGTTCTCTATTTTGTGGTATGCCGGCTCGATGCCTCGGATTTGGACATTTTCGGCGGACTTGTCGCCGAAAGTGACGGTCCGCGATTCGACGGCGCCAATCCGGCTGAGGTGCTCGACGGAGGGACAATTCTCGAGCAATCCGTCGAGCTGCTCGGGCTGGAATCGGATGGTCCACCAGGAGGCGTGCTGCATGGGGCCTTGGTCGGGGCGTCTGGGCGAGATGAAGATGGTGTTGGTTCCGAAGGTCTCGACCTGGGTGAGGACTTTTGCCTTTAGGCCGGTGAGGGCGGCGATTACGGCGGTGACGGAGGCGACGCCGATGACGATGCCGATTGTTGTGAGTATTGAGCGAGTTTTGTTGGCCCAGATTTGTCCGAGGGCGAGATAGACACTCTGATAGAAGAGACTCAGAAAGACAACAGGGGCACGCAGCAAGGCAATCATCCGGCGTCCTCCTTTGAGTTATTTTCTGGGGGGGATTGTCGGTGCGTGAGCGAGTCGGTGCAAATTCGTCCATCCTTCATACATATTATTCTATTTGCGTGACAGGCGACGCTTTCTTCATGGGTTACGAGTATGATGGTCTGGCCCTCGCGATGAAGCTGGTCGAAGAGCGCGAGGATATCGTCGCTGGTCTTACTGTCGAGATTGCCGGTCGGCTCGTCGGCGAGGAGTATGCTGGGGCCGCAAACGAGGGACCTGGCGATTGCGACTCGCTGCTTTTCGCCGCCTGAGAGCTGGTTCGGCTTGTGCTTGATACGGTCTGCGAGGCCGACGCGTTCGAGGACGGCTTTTGCGCGTTTTCTTCGCGACCACCAGCCGTCCGTTGAATAGATCAGAGGCATTTCGACGTTCTTGAGCGCCGAGAGCTGGCCGAGCAGCTCGAAGGACTGGAAGACGAAACCGATTCTCTCGTTTCGAACGCGGGCGAGTGCGGCGTCCGAGAGGCGGGTGGTGTCCCGGCCGTCGAGCTCGTAGTAGCCGGAGGTGGCCCGGTCGAGGCAGCCGAGTACGTTCATAAGCGTGCTTTTGCCGGAGCCGGAGGGGCCCATCACGGCGACGTAGTCGTTCTCCCGGATCTCGAGGTCGATTCCGTCAAGGGCGTGGATTCGCTCAACGCCGACCTTGTATATCCGCGTCACGGCCTGGAGGCGAATTATCAGTCTGCGGTTCGTGTCAGCCATTTTTGGGGTTGTTCACGTCGTTTGTGTCAGGTTTGTTCTTTGCGCCGCGGGGCTTTTCCTTGGCCTTCGCCTCTCTCTCATCGATGATTAGCTGGTCGTGCTTGATGCCCTCGAGGACCTTGTAGGGTCCGATGACTATCCGGTCGTCTTCGGTTATGCCTTGCTCAATTATTGTGTGCGTCAGGTCGCTTCTGCCGATTTTGACGGGAGCAACAACGGCCTTTCCATCGACGTATCGAAAAACAACGGTTGCATAGGTCTTGTTGGGGTCAACATTGGGGGATTTCTCGCGGATATAGAGGGGCAGCGAGTCTGTCTCTCTGCCGAGGACGGCCTGCGTGGGGAGCTTGAGGATGCCGGTGTGCTTGCGTGTTTCGATGTCAACGTGCGCGGTCAGGCCGGAGTACAGCTTGACGTCGGTAGGCTCTATCAGGATTTCGGTTCTGTAATACTTGGTGCCCGTGAAGGACTTAGTGTGAGATAGTGCGATGGAGTCAACGACGCCGTCGAATTCACGGTCGGGGAAGGCATCGATGTGGATTTTGGCCTTTTGGGCGGGCTGCAGTTTGGCGACGTCGGACTCATCGACCTGGGCGACGAGGAGCATTTGGGAGAGGTCTCCGACCTCCATTATAACGGTTCCGGGGTTGTTCATAGTTCCGGTGATAACGACCTCGCCGACCTCGGCGTTGATACGGGTAATCACGCCGTTGATGGGGGACTTGATTGTCGTGTAGCTGAGGGCGTCCTGGGCCTGGTCGATTCTGGCATCGGCGGCTTCAAGGGTGTGGTTGAGGACGGTGAGGTTGAGCTCGGCGGCTTTCCGGGTGTGCTCAGCGGCGCCGAGCTGGGACCTTAGCTCATCAACGCTGAGCTTGGCCTTGTCGAATACGGCCTGGCTGATGTCGTTGGTGTCGAGGAGCTTTTGCTGGCGTTCGAGGTCGCGTTCGGCCTGCCTGAGAGAGGCTTGGAGTCCTGCGAGGGTCGCCTGCTGACTTGCGATTCTGGCGGTTTCGACTTCACTTTGTGCGGCCTGTGCGGCTCTGGAGGCCCGAGCCGAGAGTAGTTGACTTTCAAGGTCTTTTGAGTCAAGCTTCAGAAGGATTGAGGGTGGCGCCGGTGGGTTGGCGTTGGGGTCGCCGGCGGTTACGGTATCGCCCTCGTCGTATGCCATCTCGACAATGCGTCCGGAGATTTTGGCGCTTATTTCGACGTTGGACTTTGGCTCGATTTCTCCCGGGGCGCTGACGAACTCGACGAGGTCGCCTCGCTCGGGCTTGGCGACGTTGACGATTGCGGGCTTGGCGGCGGAGTAGAATTTGATTTTTACAAGGACTGCGGCGGCGGAGACGACGAGCAGGGTGGCGATGACCGTTATTATGACGATATGAGACTTCTTCACATTCAAACCTTTCTCTTAGGACAAATCCCCGTCAATGTATCGGTATCAGGGTACTCAATACAATAGACGCCCAATTCGGGGGTTTCTTGCGCTGCAAATCAGTTAGGGCGGCGGTCTGCCGGCGCGCAACAAAAGCCCATTCTATATAATATAAACGCGGTGCGAATCAAAAAGTTACGTGGATTTGGGGGTTTTTGTGGGAAATTGGGCCAGAAAGACACGGGGACACGAAGAGAATTCAGAAATAAAAGGGCCAACCTTGACCGGGTGAGCTCCACTGCAGAGCAAGGTGGAGCAGATGATTGTTGTTGAGGGGGAGGAAACAGCGGGTATAATGGCGGGGTGGTATTGGCGACATCGGGTCAATGAATGGCGGATAGGTTTATGGAATTGAATCCTTTTGATATCGGCGTTTTCCTGGCGTTTATCGGGGTCGTTGTCGGCTTTAGCATGTTCAAGAGCCGAAAGGAGAAGACCAGCGAGGATTATTTTCTGGCGAGTAGGGGGTTGAAGTGGTGGCTGATAGGGATTTCGATTGTTGCGGCGAATATCTCGACGGAGCAGTTTGTCGGGATGGCGGGGCAGGCGGCCGGGAGCATCGGGCTGGCGGTGAGCAACTGGCAATTGTTCGGCAGTATCGGGATTGTGCTGATTGCGTTCACCCTGCTGCCGCGATTTCTCAAGGCGGGCATCTATACTATGCCGGAGTATCTGGAGTACCGGTACAATTCGGCGGCGCGGGGGATTATGGCGGTGCTGACGATTGTTGTGTACGTGGCGGTCCTTGTTACTTCGGTGCTTTACTCGGGCGGGGTGACGCTGCGGACGATATTCGAGATTCCTCTGTACAAGGGCGTCTGGCTGATTGGGGTTGTTGCGGCGCTTTATACGGTCTGGGGCGGGCTCAAGGCGGTGGCGTGGGCCGATTTGTTCCAGGGGTTGGCGCTTCTTGCCGGGGGCGTAATCGTCTTTGTTTTAGGTTTGTGCGCATGCGGAGGATGGACGGAGTTTTCGACGGCAAACGCGACCAAACTGCACATGATTCTGCCTGCCGACCACGAGGGTCTGCCGTGGACGGGCGTATTCAGCGGGATGTGGATTGTGATTGTGTATTATTGCGGGCTGAATCAGTTTATCGTTCAGCGGAATCTGGCGGCCAAGACGCTTCGAGACGGGCAGTTGGGCGTTATTTTCGCAGGCGCCTTGTGGCTGATAGTGCCGTTTGCAATTGTAATGCCGGGGATTATGTCGCACCAGCTTTACGGCGGCGAGATGGCGAAGGCCGACGAGGCTTTTCCGACTTTGATCAAAAATCTGATTCCTCCGGGGTTAAGAGGGTTTATGTTCGCGGCGATAGCGGGGGCGGTTATCAGCTCTTTGGCCTCGATGCTCAACTCGGCTTCGACGATTGTTACGATGGACGTGTATAGGCGGATGGTTGAACGCGATGCGCCGCAGAAACGATTAGTGCTTCTTGGGCGCGTTATGACACTGGTTTTTGTGGTTGGGGCATGTTTGCTGGCGTCGAGCCTGGAGAACTGGGAGAATTTCAAGGGGGTTTTTGACTACATTCAGCGATCACAGGGATATATCTGGCCGGGGGTGGCGGCGGCGTTTTTGTTCGGGATGATGGCGCCGAGCGCACCCGGCGCGGCGGGGGTGGCGGCGCTGGTTGGCGGGCCGATTATCTATGGGGCATTCCAGAGATTTGCGCCGAGCGTGCATTTCCTTATCCAGGTTGCGGTGACGTTTCAACTACTGCTGATGATTATGGGGTTGATCACGTTCTGGAAACCATTAGAGAAGCCGAGGGAGCTGCCGGAGCGCAAGGAGATGGAAATCAAGACCGCGCCGGAAGTGAAGATCGCGGGGGCGGCGGTGATAGCGGCGGTGGCGATTTTCTATGTTGTGTTCTGGTAGCGTGACCGTCCGGGGGCGAGCCATCCCCAACCTTCGGTTGAGGCTGCCACCCGGCCGGCGATGTCGTTCCAACAGATTCCTCCACTTCGGCACGACAGAGTCGTGCCTTGGGTCGGAATGACGCCGGGGTAAATACCGGTGCCTTCGGCGGCGTTGTTCCGAGAGTTCCTCCACTTCCGCCGAACCAGAGACCTATTTATCTGTCGCGGGGATGAGGTCGAGGTCGGCGATTGAGGCGAATATCTGGCCGTCAAATCCTTCGAGCGCGACGAGGCGGAGGAATCGGGTCTTCTGCACGTTTCCGAACGTTATTCTCTGTTCAGTCCTGCCTTTCTGAAAGGCGCCCTTGGCTACGGGTTGGCCCCAGTTGTCGGGATTGTCGCTTGCATAGACTTCGTATTTGGAGATCCAGCCGTTGGCCATGTCCTGCCGGGGGAGGTATTTTAGGCCCTTGATTGCGACCGGTTCGGGGAATTCGAGGGTGATCTGGTGGGGGTAGCCGGGGGGATTATTTTCCCAGTGGGTGTGCCATATCGTGTCGGGATTGGCGTCAACGGCGTTTTGGGGCGGGTAGTCGGGGTGGTGGCTGTCGGCGGCGACGGATTTAAGGCGGCTCAGGAGCGGAGGTTCTCGGAACAGGGTGCGGATTAGATCGGGCCCAAGTTTGTGGGGCGGGTTGAAGGCGTCGGTCTGCATATAGTCGAGGAGACTGCGGAGCATCTGGCGGGCGACGGGGCGATTGTCGAGGTCGGTGCATAGGTCGATTGAGCAGAAGAGGAGCTTGCCTTTGGAGACTTTGGCTTCGAAGATCAGGCCGAGCCTGCGGTTGGTCGTCCAGTCGTCGATGACCTGGACGATGGGACGAAGGGCGGGCGGAAATTCGTCGAGGATGAGGAACCTCGATTTGGTGACGAGGTCCCACCACTGCCAGTTGCTGTGGAACTCGGTTGGGAAGTCGGCGAGGGCGGGGTGCTTGGGGTCGCACAAGATACCGAGGGTGTGCGGGGGCTGTCGTCCCGTCCATGCGGTATTCCAGAAGATGGAGGTGAAGCCAGGCGGGACGTCACTATTGATTTCGCTAAGAGGCGGCATCAGCAGAACGCTCCTGCCCGCGTCGAGGGCGGCAAGAGATGATTCGTCGAGGCGCTCGGCGATTATCACGTTTTGGGGAGGCTTAGTATCCAAGTCGGCGGGATAGACCCAGATATCCCAGTTGTTCGAGTACTTTGTGCCTTCGAGCGATAGTGTTATGGAGAGTTGGGCAGGCGCCCCGGCGTCGGCGAGCCCCGTTAGAGGCTCTAACCAAGGGGCCGTGTCCATCCGCTCAGGAAAGGCCTCTAACGGGGCGAGCGGGACTTCGATTTTTCCCAATTGGATTCCGTTGCCAATGGGTATTGTGCGGGTGGGCAGTTGGCCGGCGGCCAATTTGCGGCCGTCGGGGTAGTCTATAGACCAGGTAATGGCTGCATTTCGGATTGCGGTGGGTCCAAAGTGGGCGATTTCGGCGTTGGCGGCGAAGGTTTCAGCGGTCGTCCAGATTCTCTTTTTCATTCGCAGGAGGGGAACGGTCTCGGCGCAGTAGCGGTTGTGCTCGGCGGCAGTTATGTAGCCTTTTGAGTTCCAGAAGGGGTCGAGGATTCCGACGAGGGCGGTTCCCTGGCCGGGGAAGTCGTGGAGGTCGAGGAGCTGGAAACCGCCGAAGCCCGGTGTGCGAAGGGCAGACTCGATTTCTTCCTTATAGAGCAGGGCCTGGAGCTTGCCGGAGGCGATGAGGAAATCGTGCGCCTGGTCGAGCATGTGGTGGTCGGCGAGGGAGTCGCGGAAGATTTCGAAGTTGCGGGCCTTGAGGACGCCTTTGTATTTGGAGATTTCGGCGAAGTTGGGATAGACGCACCACTGGCCTATCTCGTGGCTGACGACGGGGACATCGTAGTTTTTGATGGAGTCGCGGTAGTCGGTGAGTGTTTCGGGGGGATTTGCGTTGAAGCGGCTTTTTAGGCCCGCTCCCCACTGGTGGCCGCGGGGGGCGGGGGTGCTGTGGTACTGGTTTTCGGGGATGATGGGCCAGCCTGCGGCGGAGGTGTAGAGTCGGCGGGGGTCTTTTTGCCTCCAGTAGTTGACGAGGTCGCCGAGCCACCTTTTCTGATTTTGTCCGCCCGGCTCGTTGCCGTAAGCGAGCATGCAGAAGGATGGGTGGTTGCCGTAGGCTTTGAGGATGCGGTCGCTTTCGTCGTAAATGAATTTGTCAATGGGCTTGCCGTCGCCGATGGCGGTCCAGGCGGCGCACTCGATGTGGAACATAAATCCCATTCGGTCGGCGGCGGTAAATGCGGCTTCGGGCGGGCACCAGGAATGGAATCGGAGGTGGTTGAGGCCGTGGGCCTTGGCGACTTTGAGGATTCGCGTCCATTCGGTGACATCACTCGGCGGGTATCCGGTGAGCGGGAAGATACAGCATTCGAGGGTGCCGCGGAGGAAGGTCGGGCGGTCGTTGATTGTGAACTGCGTGCCTTTTGCGGCGAATTTGCGCATGCCGAACGTCACGGCCCTTTGGTCGGCGAAGGTCTGTCCGTCACCCGTGGCCGCAAGCGAGACGGCCATCTGGTACATTGCGGGTGAGAATTCGTCCCAAAGGGTGGCGTCGTTGCCCATCGGACAGTCCAGTTCGAGGGTCGTTTGGCCCTGCGGGATGTTGAACTCGGTTGTCTTAGGGCCGGGAGTTGGCGGCTGCCCCGAACTTAGGCCGGCGGCATAAGCAGTCAGGGTGCCGCGTATGGGCGAGCCTGCGGCGTTGGCGATGGTGACGCGGACTTTGGCAGTCTTGTTCTCGATGTCGGGATAGACCTGGACGTCGTCGATATAGACTTTATCTGTGGCGTGGAGCTCGATTCTGCCGACGATGCCGTTCCAGTTGGACTGGGTGTGGTCGCTGACGGAGTGGGCGTTTTCTCCGACGTCGTATTTGAGGGAGTTGTCCACGCGAATTGTAAGGAGGTGTTTGCCCGGCGAGAGCAGGCCGGTGAGGTCATAGACGTGCGGGGTGGAGAGGCTGTCCTGGATTCCGGCGGGTTTGTCGTCAATCCAGACGCGGCTTTCCCAGTGACATCGCTCGAGGAAAAGGGTGATTCGCTTATCTGCGAAGCTCTTGGGGATATTGACTTGTTTCTGGTACCAGGCGGGTCCGACATAGTGCTTGACGGGGGTGAGCCAGAACGGGACTTTTACGTTGCCGGGCTGGCGGTATTCTTCGTAGGCGGGGTCAGTGAACCAGGAGCGGTCAACGATGCCGCCGGTCCACTTTGTATCGACGGAGACGTCGTCGCCGTAGCCATTTTCCGCGGTCGAGCCGGGGAGCTTGATGCGGTCGGTTAGTCTGACGGTGCACCAGTGGTTGTCAATGCCGACGTTGTTGGGGTCGAGCTTGAAACGCCATTGGCCGGCGAGCGAGATGGCTTTTGGGTAGTGGAAAGTGGGATGAAAGTTGGGCCAGCTCTCGCAGCCGGTCAGAAGGATCGCGGTGATCGTAAGGGTTATTGAGATGATTGGGGTTTGGCGTTTCACTTCTTGCACTCCTTGCTGAAAGAGCAAAAACAATGTTCTGATGACAAGAATTAGAGGTATAATAGCCGGGTGAGACGGTTTTGAAAAGCAGCTTAGCAACAGATTCAGGAATCTGAAGGAATGGCAAGGAAATTCAAGCTCAAATCGAGGAGCGCGACGGAGTCGATAAACTTCGCGGCGGATTTGAATCCGGAGCAGTTGGCGGTTGCGACGGCGCAGGGCGGGCCGATGCTCGTTGTGGCGGGGGCGGGGAGCGGCAAGACGCGTGCGCTGACGTATCGGCTGGCGTGGCTTGTGCATAACGGGGTAGATGCATCGCGGATTATGCTTGTTACGTTCACGAACCGGGCGGCGCGTGAGATGCTCAGCAGGGTGGAGGTCTTAGTCAAACAGAAGACGCGGGATATATGGGGCGGGACGTTTCACCATATAGCGAATCGGATTTTGCGCCAGTACGGGCAGAAGATCGGGATTCGGCCCGACTTTACGATTTTGGACAGGGAGGATGCGCGGGACCTCATCGCGTCGTGCGTTCAGGAGGCGGGGGTGGATATTCGCAAGAGGCGGTTTCCGCGGAAGGCCGTGCTGGCGAGCATATCGAGCTTCGTGCAGAACACGTTAGAGCCGTTGGAGGAGGTGCTGGCCAGGCGGTACCCGATGTTTATCGACGATGGGGCGGAGATTGAGAAGGTGCTGAGGCTCTACATAGACAAGAAGCAGGCGAGGCAGCTTCTCGACTTCGATGATTTGCTGAGCGGGTGGCTGCGGCTTTTGGGCCGGCACCAGGACGTGCGGGAGATATTGGCGAATCAGTTTTTGCACATACTCGTCGATGAGTATCAGGATACGAACGCCATTCAGGGGGCGATAGTCGATTTTCTGGCGTCGAGGCATCGGAACGTCACGGTCGTTGGCGACGATTCGCAGTCGATATACAGCTTTCGCGGGGCGAGCTTCGAGAATATCATCACGTTCAAGGAGCGGTACCCGGATGCGAAGGAGTATCGGCTGGAATTGAATTACCGCTCGGCGCCGGAGATATTAGAGCTTGCGAATGCGAGCATAGGGCACAACAGCAGGAGGCTTCCCAAGACGCTGCGTGCGGTGCGGTCTTCGGGATTGAGGCCGGCGGTCGTGCCGACGCACGACCATTTTGTGCAGTCGCGGTTTATCGCGGAGTACGTGCTTCATCTTCTGGATGAGGGCAGGGAGCTGAACGACATTGCCGTGCTGTATCGGAGCCACTGGCATTCGCTGGAGATTCAGTTGGAGTTTCAGCGGCGGAATATCCCGTTTCACGTTCGCGGGGGGCTGCGGTTCTTCGAGCAGGCGCACATGAAAGACGTGATATGCTTTATGCGGATAATCCACAATCCGTATGACGAGCTGGCGTGGCTGCGCGTGCTCAAGATGCTGCCGAGGGTAGGCTCGGCGTTGTCGCGCAAAATATGGCTGCATATCGGCGCGACGAAGGACCCTTTGAAGTCGGCGGGCGAGGCGGGTGCGACGGAGCTTTTGGGGCCGGCGGCAAGGAAATTCTATGTTGAGTTTGCGGAGCTTGTGGGGAAGCTGGCGAAGCTAAGCGGGCCGGCGGAGACTATCGATTTGGTGCTTGAGGCGTTTTACGACGATTACCTTGTGTCGCATTACGACGGCGCGAATTTGCGGCGGGAGGACATCCGGGGCCTGGCGAACTATGCGGCCCAGTATAAGAGCGTGGAGGCGTTTCTGGCGGACGTCGCTTTGGCGGGCGAATTTTCGGGCGAGACCTGCGTGACGGGGCCGACGGAGCAGGAGTTTGCGACGCTGAGCACGGTGCATCAGGCGAAGGGATTGGAGTGGCCGGTGGTTTTTGTGCCGTGGTTGGCGGATGGGCGGTTCCCGACGGACCTTGCGATCAATACGAAAAGAGACCTGGAAGAGGAGCGGCGCGTGTTTCACGTTGCGGTGACGCGGGCGAAAGATGAGCTTTATCTGGTTGTGCCGCAGGTCTATCGAACCCGCGGGGGCGGTCTTGTAATGATGAAGCCGAGCCGGTTTTTGACGGAGATCGGGGAGGAGCTGACCGAGAAGATGGAGCTTGAAGAAGGGCTGCCGCACCTGATCGGCGGCGAGATTGAGCCACAAAGGCACGAAAACACAAAGTTGCTTGAGAAGTAGTCCGGGGCCGGGACGACGGGGATTCAAGATGAGTCAGGATGATGCGTATCGGGGCAGTGTCCAGAGCAGGTTTCTTGCGGCGCGCGACGCGCCTTTGTACGACCTGCATAAGAAGCCGTTTGTGCTGGTTGCAATCAATATGAATTTTGACTACGTGAAGTCTTTCGAGATGAATACACGTCCGGCCTACGAGCGGCTGCTGTTAGACTGCCTCAAGGGGGATTTGACGCTATTCGCGCGGGCGGACGAGGTGGAGGCGATGTGGGATGTGGTCGATCCGATTATTGGCAGGTGGGAGAGTGTGCCGGCGAAGGACTTTCCGAACTACACAGCAGGCAGCGAGGGGCCGAAGGAGGCGAGCGAGCTGATTAAGGCCGACGGTCGAGCATGGAGAAGAATTTAGTGCAATGCCGCGGGGGGCAGGTAGAAGACGCCGGGGCCTACGCCGGGGGGGTATGGGGTGGCGCCGTCGGCGGTTATCGAGACTTCCATCAGGATTGCATCGGAGGTTGAATAGGTTTCGACGCGGCCGTCGATGTAGCCGGCCTGCAGTTTGACGTCCGGCGGGGGCAGGTTCGGGTCGGCGATGCGATACCAGTTGGCCGAGAGCAGCCAGGTTTCGGGCGTGATGTCGGCGCCTTTGAGTTTTTCACAGCTACTGTACGCACCGGGCGTCCGCCAACTGTCGTAAGCGAAGTAGTCGGCTACGAGGAGCTTGCTTTGCATTCGGCCCGCGGCGGGGGCGCGGGGGCCGTCGAAGATGAGCCTGTGTCCGCCGAGGAACCCGGTGTAGTTCCAGAAGAAGCAATAGGTTCCGCCAACGGGGTCGGATGGGAAGGATGTATCGGGATTATCCCAATCGTCGCCGGCGTCCCAGGACTGCTGGAGGTACTGGTATTTTCGCGGGGCGCTGGGGCAATAGACCGTGTCCGCGTCGGGGATGTAGCCGCGGAGGTAGGCGGCGACGGAGCGATACAATCCGGGGCTTCGCGCCCTGTTGCCGGTGAGTTTCGTGGGGTCGGACCAATTCCAACGGCTGCCGAAACCGACAGTGGCGACGGACTGGGGGTAGAGGTCGTCATTGTCGAGCGCGAAGAGGTTGAGGGTGCCGACGATCTGCTTTTGGTTGTTGGCGCCGAGCATGGCGCGGGCCTTGCGTTTTGCGCTGGCGACGGCGGGGACCACAATCGCCATCAGCAGCGAAATGATGGAAATGACAATTAGAAGCTCAACGAGGCTGAAGGCGGCCCGCCGGCTTCGGCCTGCAACAGACTGTGGAGATCGTAACTCGATTTCTCATCCTCCGGGCACGCTATTTCAAACATCGGCAATTTGCACACGCTGAGCACACATCAACCACGACCGCTACTATTATACTCATTCATCGCCCAGCAATCAAGCCCAAAAACATATTTCCGGCTGCTGCGCGCAACAAAGCGGGGCTGCCGGCGTCGCTCCTGCAGCCTCGCTGCGTATCTTCACCGTTAATTTGGTGTTAGCTCCTATTAGGTTAGGGCAACCTGGCGGGCGGTTTCGGCCTGGCGGTCGGGCATAATGCTCGACGTGCCCGGCGGGTGGGACAATCTGCAGACGTCCCACCGTCGGGCGCCGCCACCATCACTCACCGTCCTCAATTCCGTCCGCCGAAAGGGTCGGCCAATTATCAGAACATCTTATCAAGAACGCTTATTCAAAATCCGTATCTATCTTTCCGTGGAGACGGGATCACGGCTCCGTTGGCGGGCATAATTATATCGGGCTGGTCCAGCTCGAACGGCGCCCAGGGCAAGGAGTCGAGCCATCCATCGGCGACGAGGGCGAAATCAATCATGTTTATGAGGCCGTCGAGGTTCACATCGCCTCTCAAGGGCCATTCGCTCATACTCGCATAAGGCGTGCCGCCGAAGGCGCCCATATTGAGCCTGCCGCCGTTGGGCATTCGCTCTCTTGCGGGATACACGTATGGGTCGCCCGCGTCAATACAGGGACTGGTTACATCGTCGATGACCCAGAGATTATGTTCGGGCCAGAATCGGCCGAAGCGCGAGCGCAAGTGATAGTCGCCGTTGTTTGGGTCGGCAAACATCGGGTTCCTGCTGATATTGCCGGGGCCTCCGAGCGAGCCTGGTCTTTGGATGCAACTGTACCGGGCGGTGCAGCCGAACAGATCGCCGACGGAATTATCCCACAGAATACAGTTGGAGATATTTGGGTCGGCGCCGAACCAGGCGCCGACGCCGTAACCGTTTCCGGCGATTGTCAGATTTGTAAGGGTGGGCCTGGCGCCGTTGTCGCAATATATTCCGTATGGGCTGGCGGTGATGACGAAGTTTCGCAGCACGCTGCTCGGGCGTTCGCCGGCGAAGAATGAAAAGGCGTAATCGCTCTTTGCAGCGACGATGGCGGCATCGGCGGCGCTTTGGACGGTTATTGCCTTGCCGTCAAAGACAACGTCTTCTTTGTAGAGGGCGGGCCAGACCAGGACAACGTCGCCGTTTCTTGAGGAGTCTATCGCTTTTTGTATGGTTGCGAAGGCGTTTTCCCTGCTCAGGCCGGTGTTCGAGTCGCTGCCGTGGAGTCCATCAACATGAAAAACCAAACGAGGCTGGCCCTTGCTGGCTTCTGCGGTGCCGCCGTAAGCGCCCATATTGATTCTGTTGCCGTTGGGGGGCGGCTCCTGCGCGACGGGGTCGGCTGGGTCTCCGGCGTCGATGCAGGGGCTGTGGGCGGTGTCAATGACCCAATCGCCGGATTGCGGGTTGTAGCGGCCATATATGGACTGCAAATGGTAATCGGGGACGCCGGTCGGCGCAAACAATGGGTCGGCATTGATATTTCCCGTGCCCTGATAGCCGCCCTGGATATCGGAATAGACGACGGGATCGGCGGGCGGGTCAACAAGGAATATCTGGAAGCCCTGATTGTACCAGACGATGCAGTTCTTTATTTTGATGTCACTTGCGGCAGACTGTACGGCAGCGTCGCCGAGGGGTCTGGCCCAGGGTCCGGAGATTAGTCTATTGTGGGCGATGGTGCAGTTGGTCAGGCGAACGCGGCATGGAGGGCAGTCGGCGTCGGAGCAGCCGGGGATATTGGTTCCGAGCTGGGAGTACACTGCTGCGCCTGCGACTGCGGCGTTATTAGAGAAGATGCAATTCTGGAAGATGAGTTTTGTCTGGGGGTCAGAGGCATAAGCGCCTCCGCCGATCATGAAACCGTTTTCGGACTGGGGGCCGTTGGCAGAGAATTCGCAGCCGGCAATTACGGCAGCGGCGCGACGAGCGTATATGCCGGCGCCGAGGCCGTTGTGATAAAGGAGGTTATTTGCGATGATGCAGTTGTTTATCTTTGCATCGGCGTTTCGAATAAGGCCTATGCCGCCGCCCCGTCCGCCGGATTCGGCAGCCCCCAAGCCTCCTGCTGTGCACTTTTCTATCCGGCAATCAATAATGGCCGGCCTGCCGCCTACGCAGCCTATACCGCCGCCAATTTCGGCTCCACAATCTCTGACGACGCAATCGACGATTGTTGGGCTGCTGAACTCGCAATAGATGCCGGCGCCGATGGGGTGGGCGGCGCTCATACCCCACCGCATGTCATCGGGGGGGATTTCGGAGCCGTTGATTCTGCCGTGGATGATGGTAAATCCGCGGATGACAGAATCAGCCTGTTCGTTCTGGTGGAGGTAGAATCCCCTGTGCTGTATTCCTCCTCCGGTGCCGCCCGGCCCGCCGGAAGACTCGCAGTCAATAACGGTTTGCTCGGGCCCGTTTGCGCTGCGCAGCGTTACGGCTTTGCCCAGAAACTCGATGTCGCGATTGCCGGCGCCTTTGTAGGTCCCCGGGGCGACTTCGATAACGTCGCCGTCGGCGGCGTTGTTAATGGCCTGCTGGATTGTCGGGAAGTCTGCGGGGACGTAAATCGTTGCGGGCGGCGAGTGCAGATGAACGGCCAGATTATCGATCATCACTTTTGCGCCGAGGAAGATGACGTAGCAGGTCCCCTGGAGGGACTCGATAGGGATATGGTTGTCGCCCGGGCGCAGTTGTCCGGGGGTGGACCAATTGTGGCCGTCGGACGAGAGCGAATAGAGCAAATAGCCCGGGGGCGACTGCGAGATGTAGGCGTTTACAGGAAACCGGACGTCAACCTTTAGAATCCCTTTAACCATTCTTCGCGGGTGCGGCGAGACAATGGGAAAGCAATAGGCTATGTGTGCGGGCTGACCGAGGTAATCCATAAATGCCAGGGCCCTCTCGCCTGTGGTGTCGTGGTAATAGAACAGGTAAGGCTCAGGAGGCGGAAAGGCGTCCATCGGCCAGAAGACCGAGTGCATATAACTGTCTTTTTGCGCCTTGTCGGTGCCGAAGTCATCGAAGTACTGGTACGTCCAGCCCGGCGGCACTACGACTGCGACGGCATCGAGGGAGTAGTCAAACAGATCACAGCAGGGTGACTTGATCTGGCCCGTTAGATGGATTGAACCGATGGTTATGGTTACAACGAGATGTATCTGAGCGTATGTTCCGTCCGTGGTGGTGCCCTCGAACTCGACCCTCGTGGGGGTGACAACAGTGGCGGCCAGTCCGGTCATATTGAACAGCAGGCCGAGGCTGCGGGTGTAGAGGAAGGGACTCTCGCTGAGGGTCGCATCGACCCAGTCGAAGGATGCGGCGCCGAGGGCGGGATCGACGGTCAGGCTGAACATTCCGGAGATTCGGTGGGTCTCGTTGATCCCTGCAAATCCGCCGGTTTGCACGACGGTGCTTTGGTCGAGCAGGAACAGGCAGTTGGCCGTCGCAGCGGAGGCCGGGACGGTGGCCAAAGCGGAGAGAAGTATTGAGATTGTCAGTATCGCTTTTTTCATTTCAGTGCGCCTTACCCACGCCACTTGGACTATCGGCCAGAAATGGGCCGGCCTGAAACGGCTGAGCAACATTTTGGGCTGTTCAGCCGTTTCAGTAAGGCCGGCCCCAGGCCGAGGCCGGTGGTAGTCCGGGTTACTCATCATCGGTGAAGGGCATTTCGTATTCTCTGCCCCACTGCTGCGCCATTATGGCGAAGTCGGCCAGGTTGACTGCATCGTCGCCGTTGAGGTCGCTATCAAGCTCAACAGGCTCATTCGGATCGACATCCTTGAGCATCGGTTTGATGTACATGAAGTCAGGATCGTCGGTCGGAATGTCGTCCGGCTCGACATCGTCGATTAGATTGTCAAACACCCTGACCCTGACGTAGATTACATCCTTGTCCTCTGTGGCGGGCAGCTCCGGCAGGACGGCTGTGGCGTCGCGCGGATTAGCAAGGAAACATTCGCGCCACTGGTCGAGAGGGAGCGGATATCCGGGCTTGGCAAAGGTGTGCACGATGGCGCGAAGCAGATAGACGCCGGGCCTCCTGAAATGGACGGGGACGCCGACTCTTGCTCGGCCGATGCTTGGGCCTTTGCGGCAGGCCCTGGCCCCATCCTTGCCGATCGTCACCCACGGACAGGGAACGATTGCGGGGTCATCGGGCTTCGGACAGCAGACCGCTCCCAAGCGCAGGCAGCTCTCGCATTTGCACCTGGCATATATGCAATCATTCGGATCGGGCTTGCAGGCGTTGGGGTCGGTTGCTACGCACTGGCAGGGCTTGCAGACCTGCAGCACCATCGAAGTGCCCAAACAGCCGTATGAGCCGGCGTACCAGACGCCTTCGAGGTCACGGCTGAGGCAGAAAATGACCCTCGTTCCGACGGGCACACGAATGGAGCCGTTCCGCCGGGCGAAGTTATCGGCGTCTCCTTGAGGACGCCAGCACCTATCAATGCTCACGTCCGGCGGACCAATCAAGCAGGCTCGCGGAGAGGCCACGGTGTATTTCAGCACCGGCACAGGACGGATGCGGACGGCATTCGGGTCGCCCGCGCCTCCGCCTGAGCCCGATCCGACCGCGAGCACGGCGCCGCAGACCAGGGCCAACGCCAACGAAACCAACACACAACCTGTAATCAAGACTCTTCTTGACATAATGCACCTCCATTACTACAAAAAAGACATTCTTCCTAACTAAAATTCACTTGCGCAAGTCAGGGCGCCACGACCCTTGTGAATAAGCTGAATGAGAAATTGTAAAAGAACAACTGAAACACATAAGCTTTATTTGGCTAATGAACCTTCGGAAAGCTGCGCGAGCCAGAGCAGCCCGACATCCTGCTGCGGAGGCGTCTGGTAGCCCGCGGCCCTCGGCGAGACGAACTCATTACCGACGTCGTCAATATCCTGCAGGTAAGAGAACTTCAACACCCCTTTTTCAGCGCCGCCAATCGACACGGCTATCTCATCAATGACATCTGCCTGAAGGTCAATGGTATAGAGCAAGGTGACTTCCCGGTCGGTGACGCGGACGCGGACTTTATTGTCGTCCATCTGCTCGGTCTTGAACGGGATTTGCCGCTCTGCTGCGTCGCGCCGCACGGTGTCTATTGCGTGCAGTCCCATCCAGGGCCTCGGCAGACCCTCGAAGAAGGCGCCTGCTTTGTAATGCGTGCGGGCGGCTGAATCGGCCCCTGAGACGTACGAACCGGCGGTGGTATCAATAATCGTCACGTCTCCAGCGTTCAGTTTGAGCCAGGGACTATATCGTGCGCCGGCGGCATAGACGAATGGGATGCGTCCTGCGCCGGAGATGGCCTGCTCGTTGACCCGGCCGGCGATCTTGAAATAGGTCCAGCCGCGTTTGTGCATTTGGTCGCGTTTGTCGATGGTTTTCAGGCCGGCGGGCCAATCACCCTGGAAGTAGTCTTCGTCAAGGACGTTGTAGTGGCGGATGACCCAGGAGCGATTGGGGCCGTGCTCCGCGCTGCGGGCGGCGATCACGAGCAGACCTTTTGCGCTATTAGGGACGTACTGCATCTTCTGTGTTCCTCCGCCCCCTTCGATCTGATCGAGAAAGCTGCTGAGCTGCGGGCTATCGGTAGGCAGCCTCAGCACGCTCAAGTGAGCGTCGTACATGCGGTGATTGTTTATGCAAATAACGTTGTCGTCGAAATAGTAGTTTGCCTGGTCGTTTTGAAGGAACTGGGCGTGCGGGCGGGCGCTTTCGGGACCGGCCTTGACTCGCATCATCATCGGCTTGCCCGGGCCTTCAGGGAAGTAATACCAGTATTCCTCGTTGCCGTTCTGCCTTTGGCCGAGAGGGGCGAAGCTCTGCGCATTTGGGGAATTCAGCCTGGCGGTTTGAAGTGACGCGTCGGGCAGTCCGGAAGTCACAGCAACGGCGCCGCCGATCAGCCCGGCGGTAGAAAGAGAGATGATCGCGGTTTTGGTTGTCGCCAGTCCCACGAGACCCGCGAGCAAACCGACGCCTGTAGTGGCGGCGGTAACGGAGACCTGGGCGGCGGCGGCTTCGGTTGGGGCGGTCATTTTCCCGAAAAGGACCAAAGCAGCCAATAACGACCCCCTTCCGAAGCCATTTCGGGAGAGCTGCTTCTGGAGCGCTCTTTTGGCGCGGAGGAATAACATCCGCGTGCTGAATTCGCTGCATCCCATCGATTCGGCGATCTCGGCGTAAGACATCTGGTCGTAGCACCGCATAACGAGCACGGCCCGGTGTCGAGTCTTGAGGCTCTGCATCGCGGCGGCGACGATTTGCTTCAACTCCTGGGTTACGAGGTTCTGGAGGCCGTGCTCTCGCTGCCCGGGCGTGGGCCGGTCGGCTGTGGACTGGGCCAGGCTCTTCTGTGTCCGCTCTGTCCGGTGGTGGCGGTGAATCTTGTTGGTGGCTATGCCGTAGAGCCAGGGCCAGAATTTGTCGGCGTCTTTGAGTTTGCCCAAGATTCTGCACATTTCCAACATTGTCTCCTGCACAATTTCCTGCGTAAGGTCGTCGGCCAGCGTAAGGCGATAGACATAGACTCTGATGCGTTCTGCGGCTGACTCGGCCAGACTGTTTAAGGCTTTTCTATCGCCACGCTGGGCCTTTCTTATCAATTCAATGTACTTGCGTTCATCCATAGAGGGCTAATACGAGCCTTGCCGTGCTTATGAACCATAGTTCAGTGCCGGCAAAGGCACGAGATATAACGCTTTTTTTGGCAATTTTGATGCCGCCGCCAAAATACTTTCTGAACGCGCATAAGATTGCATCGTTTTATGAAGTGCCTGAGCCGAAACGGGCGCTACGACTTGCCCAGCGTACTACGATCCTTCAACTTCTTGTTTTTTGTGCTTGATATTGGAATCCGGCTGCCATAACCACCGTCGATATAAAACGTTATGTTTGTTTCGAATTTTGAGTTTCGGTAATTCGGATTTGTTTCGGATTTCGTATCCTTGTCCGCCGTTAATTGGGCGGGCTTGTCCGCCGCCGACGGCCTGGACGCCGCAGCACACGTATCGCGCGGGCGGAACCTATTTCGCAGGTGCGATTATCGTCCCGCCGGCGACAATATTGTCCTGCTCGTCGTACAGCACAAGCCTCTGGCCGGGACACGGCGCGAATTGAGGCTCGTCAAACTCAACCGTAATACCCCTTCGGCTCACTTTGACAATTCCGCACCCCCGCGGATCGCCATACGAGCGAATCTTGCCGAACAGCCGCTGTTCGCTGGCCAGCCCGCCGCGGCGGGCCAGCTTATCGGGAATAAGGACGTTAATACAATCTGCGCTTATGCTGCGAGAGCTTACCTCATCTCTCGCGCCCAGCGCGATTGTATTTGTCCGCGCGTCTATCCTGCCCACGTACAACGGCTTGCCGCCCGCAAAGCCGACTCCCCGCCGCTGACCGAGCGTATAATTTGAAATCCCCTTGTGCGCGCCTATCCTGTTGCCCTGCATGTCTGTTATATCGCCTTCCCGCCCCGCCTGCTGCTCGCCCAGGACCGCACGATAGTCGCCCTCCCCCGCAAAGCATAGCTCCATACTCTCGGGCTTCTCGGCAACGCTTAGATTCAGCCTGGACGCAATACGGCGAACCTCGGATTTCGTCAATTCACCCAATGGCAGAACGAACCTGTCCAGTTTTTCTCTCGCAATCCCGTACAGAAAATAGCTCTGGTCCTTGTCCTTGTCTTTTGCCCGCGCCAGCCGGACATCGCCTGCGTCCCTGATAATTCTCGCATAGTGGCCCGTGGCCAGATATGCGATGCCGAAATTCGCCTCCAGAAAATCCCAGACCAAAGAGAACTTCAGAAGCGTGTTACAGTCAATACAGGGGTTGGGCGTCTGCCCCTCTGCGTATGCCCGCCGGAACGGCTCGATTATCAGCTCATCAAACGCCTCGGCCACGTCAATGAAGTAGTGAGGAATCCCTAGGTCGCAGCAGACAAGGGCGGCATCGGCCCCGCAGCACCCGCGCGGGCTGACCTTGCACGATACCGGAATGTTCATCGTCACGCCCAGCACGTCCCAGCCCTGCTCCTTGAGCAGGTGCGCCGCGATGCTGCTATCGACGCCCCCGCTCATCATCACCGCTATCTGCTTAGAGCCTGACCCTCCGAGTTTCCACGGCGACAGGCTCGGCTCCACCAGCCGTATATTCCACTTATCAACCGTCATTGCCTCAGCCAAGTATCCAAATCGTGCACAGCATCCTATTCTTCGTCTCTCAGCTCAGTTATCCGCGGATTGCAGCCGCACAGGGGGCACTTGGGATTTCGATTCAAATTCACCCTGCGAAAGTCCATCGTCAAAGAACTGTATGTCAGCAAAGCGCCGGTCAGCAGCTCGCCCGCTCCGAGAAGGAATTTTATCGCCTCGGTGGCCTGCAGCGAGCCGATAACCGCCGGGACAACACCCAGTACGCCCATCTGTGAACTCGCCGGCATAGCGCCGGCCGGCGGAACCGAACCAAAAATGCACCGATAGCACGTCGTTTCGCCCGGCAGCACCGTGATCAACTGCCCCTCGAATCGAAGAACGCCGCCGTGACAGAACGGCCTTCTCTCAAAATAGCAGGCGTCGTTTGTCAGAAACTTGGCGGGGAAATTGTCCGTTGCGTCGATTACAAAATCATACTCGCGGATAATGCCCCTGATATTGTCCGCCTTCACCCGCTGCCTGTAAGTCCTGACGGAAACGTCGGGATTTACCGCCCGCATCTTGTTCTTGGCGGAGACGACTTTGTCGGTGCCTATATCGCCGGTATGATGAATTATCTGCCTCTGGAGATTCGCCAATTCCACCTTGTCGGCATCGGCTATCCCGATTGTCCCGACGCCCGCAGCGGCCAGATACAACGCCGCCGGCGAGCCTAAGCCGCCGGCCCCGATGATCAACACCTTCGATGAAAGCAGTTTTTCCTGCCCTGCCCCACCGACCTGCTCCAGCATTATATTCCGCCGGTAACGCTCTAATTGTTCTTCGGTCAATCCCAAGTGCACACCCCGGAAGTAAAACAATTCCAGCCTGTCGCTGCTTTCAAGAGCTATGCAGCAGGCCCTATTATTCTATCTTCTAAGGACTTCTCCGCATAGCCCGTTCAAAACCGCCGTGGCGCGCCTTGTCATTCCCGCGAAAGCGGGAATCCAGTGCCCGCGATCTCTGGATTCCGGCTCAAGGCCGGAATGACCTGCTGCGCCGGGCACGGATGAGCTCTTTCAGAAAGTGCGTTCTTACCTACAAAGATGAATCGCACCCGGCGTGTGGGAATATCGCACAATGGGTTGGAATTGGAATATCCGTTCGGGTATTATGAAAGAAATACTCGTAGTACTCTGTAACAATCGAATCTATAAGTTGTCATTCCGCACTTGATGCGGAATCCATTTTTTTAGAATCTGGATTCCCGCCTTCGCGGGAATGACAAGCCAGAAATACAAATGTGATACCATAGTAGTAGCGTGTGCGGAATAAAAAATAGATTTTGCACACGCTACCGTCGGAAAGGTGGTGCGTAATGAGTTTTCCAAAGAACAGGATGCGTCGGCTTCGCAGCAGCGAGGCTATGCGAAGACTGGTCCGCCGGAGCAGTTTAAGCGTCGATGATTTGGTCTATCCTCTGTTTGTCCGCCGGGGCGAAGGACACAAAGAGCCGATCAAGTCGATGGACGGCTGCTTTCACTTCTCGCCGGATACGGTCGCCGCCGAGGCAGTCGAAGCAGCCTCGCTCGGCATACCGGCGGTGCTGCTGTTCGGGCTGCCCGATAAGAAGGATGAAAAAGGCTCGCAGGCCTGGGCCGAGGACGGCGTTGTGCAGGACTCCGTCCGGCGAATCAAGCAGGCCGCCCCGGACCTGCTGGTAATCACCGATGTCTGCCTTTGTGCATATACCACAACCGGCCATTGCGGGGTGATCAGAGATGGCAGAATCGACAACGACGCCACCTGCCAATTGCTGGCCAAGGTCGCGCTCTCGCACGCTTATGCCGGCGCCGATATAATTGCGCCCTCGGATATGATGGATGGCCGGGTGCGTTATATCCGCGAGTGTCTGGAGGAAAACGGCTTCTGCGATACGGCCATTATGTCTTACGCAGCCAAGTACGCGTCGGCCTTCTATGGGCCGTTCCGCGATGCCGCCGACTCGGCCCCACAGTTCGGCGACCGCAAGAGCTATCAGATGGACCCCGCCAATTCCGACCAGGCGATGCAGGAGATCGCCCTGGATATAGAAGAAGGCGCCGATATAGTTATGGTCAAGCCAGCCCTGTGCTTCCTCGATGTCATCCAACGCGCCAGGCAGCGTTTTGACTGCCCCTTAGCCGCTTATTTCGTCAGCGGCGAATATATGATGATAAACGCCGCCGCGAAGGCCGGGCTTATCGACAAGGACGCGGCGATGATGGAGGCCTTGACCTGCATCAAGCGCGCCGGCGCCGACATCATCATCACCTACTTCGCCAAGGCCGCGGCAAAACTGCTGCGGACCTAAGCCGAATTTCTCACCGCCGAGTCCACCTCACTGTCACCCCGAGTCCGCCGCAGGCGGATCGAGGGGTCTATTGAAACCAGCCCAGGCCACCTATTGTCGGGGTCTCTCGTAGATGATCCCGGGTGTCCCTGGCCTTTCAGCCTGTGCGCAAGTCTTTACCCCGGCTATAATTATGGAAGAATCAGAAAAGTCCAATAATTTCCCCATTTTTTCTTGACTTTTACCCCCCCCCCGCGTTAAACTGGGTAATATCGGGTGATATCAGCACGGAGGCTGGGCGAGGAAGCGTTTTTTTTAATCAAGCTTTTCCCCACAAGTAGCCAACCATCTCGGAGGGCAGCAGTGAAATAACATAACAATGGCGGCATACTTTACCTTATTGCCGGAGGAGGTGTCTTATGGACTGAGATGGTTGTCTTATCAGGGTGGGTAATTTTGTTTTGAGAAAAGAACGATTTGATTTTAGGAGGAGAAAAGATGAAAAAGTTGTTTCTTCTTACATTAGCGATAGCGATGTTCGTATTTGTGCAACCAGTTTCAGCAGCACTTACAGATGGCCTTGTAGGACATTGGGAGTTTGATAATGACATTGATGATATAGCCACCGACTCTTCGGGGCAGAATAACCATGGTGCGATTATCGGAGCCACATTAACAGAGGATAGATTTGGTAATCCGGACAAAGCATATTTTTTCGATGGAGGTGATTATATTGATGTTCCGGATGCTCCAAGTTTAAATCCGACACATGCTATCACAATCACAGCATGGTTTAAGGCAGACTCTTTTGATTTAGGAAACTACTCCTGGCCGCATATCGTAGATAAGCAAGGTAATCCCGAACTAACGGGTTATTTCATGTCGATTGTCGCGGTTTATGAAAAAACTCCTTGTACAGGTTTTGGTATAGACGGTGTTGCTGGCGTCCCTAGACCTCCCGATTTGGGTGTACTCCTAACACCGGGCACTTGGTATTTTGCTGCAGGTGTTTATGACGGTACCGCTATCAGGATGCACCTCGGTAATAGTAAGCTACCGCCTCTTGTTGTTACGTGGGGAGACGGCTCCGGCAATTGGGTTGCGTCTTCTAATAATCTGAATATCGGTCGTGACGCTTCTTATCCTTATTCTCCGGAAAGATTCTTCAACGGGGCTATCGACGACGTCAGAATATACGATAGAGACTTAACCGCTGATGAGGTTATTGAAGTTTATAATGTTCCTGAACCAGCAACTCTTTTGCTGCTTGGCCTGGGCAGCCTGGCTTTGCTGAGAAGACGCAAGGCGGTCTAAGAAGCGGGTAATTGGAAAACTCAATGGGGCTGTAAGCTTCGCACTTACGGCCCTTTTTCATTTGTGTGCCCGGCAGCACACTACATACTACAATCCTTCAACTTCTTGCTTTTTCTGCTTGATATTGGAATCCTGCCGTCATAACCGCCTTCGAAATACGCCGACGCGTGCGTTTTGAATTTTGAGCTTTGGTGATTCGGATTTGTTTCGGATTTCGGATTTGGTTGCGGGCCTAAGCCGAATTTCTCACCGCAGAGACCGCCGAGTTCGTAGAGAGAAGAAACCACGAATTTTCACCAATTGGCACAAATTCATTTTGCCCAAGAGAGGTCATATTTGATTTACCGCCGAGGCCGCAGAGTCCCCGGCAGAGAAACACAATTTGTATCTTCTCTGCGTTCTCCGCGTTCTCGGCGGTTGTGAGAAACGCAGGTTAGTCGCTTTGTTCGGTCCTTATCCGGTCCAGTATTTCCTGTCCGCCGGCAGCCAGCAGTTCCTGGGCAAGCTGTTCGGCGGCGGTTAGGGCCTGGTCTAAGGGAGCGGTTATCGAACGTCTGATGTATTTGGCGCCTTCGAGGTCCGATATCATTGCATCGATTGAGATATTACCTGCGTTAATCTCCGAATAGACCCCTAATGGTATGCTGCACCCGCCGTGCATGGATGCAAGGATATGCCGTTCGGTCTGGCCGGTGATTCGGGCTTCTCTGTCGTCGAGTTTCGATACGAGTTCGGCCAGCTCAATGTCAGCAGGTCCGGCCCTATCGGCTCGAATCTGCACCGCAAGCGCACCCTGGGCCGGGGCAGGCAGGAACTCTCGCGGCGGAAGGATGCCCGATATCTTTTCGGCCAGACCTAACCGGTTCAAACCTGCGCAGGCGACTATAGCTGCATCGACGATGCCGCCGGCAACTTTCGAGAGCCTCGTTTCGACGTTTCCACGCAGGGGGACGCACCTTAGGTCGCCTCTGAGGTGTCTGACCTGGGCGATTCTGCGGACGCTGGACGTTCCGACTGTCGCCCCGGCGGGCAGATCGGCCAGACAGGCCGCACGGCATCGGGCGACTAAGCAATCGGCGACGGACTGCCTCTTTGGTATCGCCGCCACTACCAATCCTTTGGCATAAGCCGTTGGCAGGTCTTTTAGGCTGTGGACGGCTAAATCCGCCCTGCCATCGAGCAGCGCATTTTCGACCTCGGAGGTAAAATAGCCCACCGAATCGGACTTGTAGAGGAAATCCGACCTGTCGCGGTCGCCTCTGGTCGAGAATTCCACTATGGATACCTCGACTCCGCGGTCCAGATTCTCGATCAGGCCGCGGATGTAATTCGATTGCGCCAGGGCCAGCTTACTGCCCCTGCTGGCGATTCTGATGGGTCTCATTTCGCCCTTTCACAGTTCACGACTTGACATTCCTGCGGGATTCTACAGTACAATTGCAGTTGGTTCAAACACTTCGGGGTATTTCCCTTGTGCTGTGATCAGATAGCATCACCCTCGCAGATATGGTCGGACCACTCTTGCAATAACAAGCCTGATTCAGTAAAAGTACAGTATATCCGGGGCGTCAACATTGTTTATGGGAAAACACAGAACCTCGGACAGACCGTCCGAGTAAGAAGGCCTATCAGAAATGGCAAAACAGATGTCCGATATTGAGCGGAGGATTTTGGCTGTTCTTCAAGAAGGACTGCCGATAAGTCGAATTCCTTACAGAGATATGGCTGCGAAGATAGGTATAGATGAACAGCAGTTGTTATCGGTCCTGAAAGACTGGAAGCGGGATGGCCGGCTTCGACGGATAGGGGCGATAGTGAACCATTTCAAGGTTGGTTTTGTCGCCGGGGCGATGGTGGCCTGGCGTGTGCCGCTGGAGCGTGTAGAGCAGGTGGGCGAGGTATTGGCCGGTTTTGAGCAGGTGAGCCACGCTTATGAGAGGCAAACCGCCCAGGGCTGGCCGTACAACTTATACACGATGGTCCACGGTAAGAGCGTCGAAGAGGTCCGGGGCGTGGTTGAGCGGATGAGCCGGGCCTGCGGGGTAACGGACTATCGCATATTGGTTACGCAGAAGGAGCTCAAGAAGGTTCCGCCGACGTACATTATCGATGGCGGGGGCAATGAGGGACAAGGTTGAATATGTTTGATTTGCCGATACATGAAACGGTCGTATTTGCTTTGGTGGTAGTGGTTTACGTTGCTGCTTCGACAGCGGCGGTACTGCAGTTGCTTGCCGATGGTCGGATGTACAGGCGTTATGTTATTCCGCTTGTGGCGTTGGGTGCGGTTTTAGAGGCGGTTGTGCTGATATTCCGGGCGGTTGCGATAAAGGCGGTTCCTTTGACGGGGATATTCGAGTCTCTGATTGTCCTGACGATCGTTTTTGTATTGGTGTATTTGTTTTTCAGTATTGCCATTCATAGCGTATGGTTCGGCTCGGTGATGGTCTGGGTGATTTTGGGCCTGATTATCCTATCTGCGCTGGTTGCCAAACCGGCCTCAGCGGCTCACGCGGCGGCCTCTACTCCCTGGGCGATTGCCCACGGTATTGCAATGATTCTCGCCGGTGCGGCGGCGATGTTGGCGGCCGCCAGCGCGGTGCTTTACCTCTTTGCCAGGCGTAAGCTCAAGCAGAAGAAGGTCTTACAGGTCTTGGGCAAGGTTCCGAATATCGAGAGGCTCGAGCGGATGAATATATTTGGCCTGAAGGCATGCTTTGTGCTGATGACGTTCGGTCTGGCGGGCGGTATTGGCCTGGCGGCCACCTCGGCCTCTCTCAATATGACGGCGGGTGACTGGCTCACGGATGCGAAGATCGTCCTTATCGCAGTCGTCTGGTTGCTTCTGGGGGCGATCTTAGTGCTGTGGCGGACGGTCGGATTAAGGGAGAAGGCGATTGCTTACGTGACGATTGTAGTTTTTGCCCTGATTCTATTTGCGGTCGTGGGGACCTCGGTCTTTTGCGGTACGGGGCACGATTTTCGTCGCAGCGACGTTGAGACCACCGAACAAGCAAGATAAGAGCAAGAGATGAAGATCGTAGTAATAGGATTGAACCACAAGACTGCCCCGGTGGAGATTCGGCAGGAACTGGCTTTCGACGCGGCCCGGACGACCGCTGCGCTACGTGAGCTAAAGAGGATGTATCCACAGGCGGAGTTTGTGCTCATATCAACATGCAATCGCGTTGAGTTGTATTGTGTCAGCGAGCGTGCCGGGGGGGCCGATGCGGATGACCTTGCCAAGTTCATCTCGGAGTTTCACAACGTTGAGCTGGGTAAGTTTCGGGAGTCCCTGTATGCGCACCGGGACGGGGACGCGGTGAGGCATTTGCTGACGGTGGCGTCGAGCTTGGACAGTATGGTGGTGGGGGAAGCGGAGATAATCGGCCAGGTCAAGGAGAGCTATCGGCTGGCCTGCGCCGCCAAGAGTACGGGTAAGGTGCTCAATCGCCTCTTTCACTGCGCCTTCGCCACGAGCAAGAAGGTATATACGAGCACTTCGATCTCGAGCGGGCGGGTGAGCGTTGCGGGCGTTGCGGTCGAGCTGGCCGGGCAGCTTTTTGCGGATATCTCATCGGCTAAGGTGGTCGTTATCGGGGCGGGCGAGACGGGCCAGTTGATAGTTCAGCACCTGCTTGCGGCCGGGGCGAGGGATATAACGGTTGTGAACCGGTCTTACGAAAAAGGGCTGAAGGTCGCCGAGCAGTATGGCATTACAGCGCGAAAATGGGAGCAGCTCGAGGAGCAGCTGGTTGGGGCTAATATAGCAATAGCGTCGGCTTCGGTGCAGGATTGCCTCTTCGACAAGGAATCGTTCAAGGAGATAGCGGCTCGGCGAAAGCAAGCCCGCCGGTGGTTGGGCGGGCAAGCCCCCATTTTGATAATCGATATTGCGGTGCCCCGGAATTTCGAGCCGGACGTCAATGAATTGGAGGATGTGTATCTCTACGGCATTGATGACCTGGCGCAGGTGGTGGAGCGGAACCGCAAGGCCCGCGAGCGGGATATTGCCAGGGGGATGGAGATTGTCCGGGACAATGAGGCCGATTTTATGGAGTGGTTCGGCGCCAAAGATATAGGGCCTTTGATAGGGCGTATGAAGGAGCAGTTCGCCCAAATCGGCAAGAATGAGTTGGAGCGGTTCTTTGTGGGGGCCAGGCAGGAGGCCTCGTGCAGGAAGGTTATGGAGGCGATGGTGGGCCGCGTTATCAACAAGCTGCTCCACTGCGTAATCAAGAACGCGGACATGGTGGCTAAAGAAAACGGTGCGGCTGAGGCTGCGAGGCTTCTGGACACTATCGTGCGGCAGGCGGAGCAGATATCATCCGAATCGGACAATAACGACAAGAAAGAGGATGCGCAGTCTTGAAGGAACATCCACGGTCAAATCGTACCTTGCGGCTGTTGTTCTGGGAGACAACGATAAAGTGCAATCTAAGCTGTGCGCACTGCAGGCGTTTGGAGTCCGATGAGGCGGCGGTAACGGACCTATCAACCGCGCAGGCGATTGACCTTATGGAGCAATTGGCGGAACTGGGCCGGAATCAGCCTGTGATGCCGGTATTGGTGTTCTCCGGGGGCGAGCCGCTGTGCCGGGATGACCTGTTTGAATTGGTCGGCAAGGCAAGGTCTTTGGGCATAACGCCTGCGCTTGCCACCAACGGGACACTGATAAATCCGGGGGTGGCCGAGCACATACGAGACAGCGGTATCGTGAGGGTGGCGGTGAGCCTGGATGGCGCAACCGCCGAGGTTCATAACAAGTTACGGCAGATGGAAACCTCTTTCGAGAGGGCGATTGATGGTATCGGGCATCTTCGCGACAAAAACGTGCCTTTTCAGATAAATATCACGCTGACCAAGCATAACGCCCATCAATTGCAGGATGTCTATGGGCTTGCCAAATCGCTTGGGGCAGTGGCGGTGCATGTATTTATGTTAGTGCCGGTCGGCTGCGGGCAGGTCTTGGCTCAGACCGACATGCTCTCGCCGCAGCAGTATGAGCGGATGCTGGTCGAGATATGCAGACTGGACGCCCGCGCCGAACTGCAAATAAAAGTGACCTGCGGGCCGCATTATGAGCGGGTGATTCGCCAGCAAGAACTATACGAGTACCGTGTTTTGCAAGTCTCACGACTATCCCGTCATTTCGACCGAGCGAAGCGAGCGGAGAAATCTATTATTCAAAAAGCCAGATTCCATTTCCCTGATAGTCGTCCCATTTACGAAACGCGGCACCAGGCCCGCCGTCAAGGTGGCATAGACCGCAAGGCCGCAGGCGATCCCGGCGGCTCAGTGCCCGGCAGGCCCGCCGACGCACAAGGCCCCTCGAAAGGATGCCTGGCAGGATTGGGCGTCCTCTTCGTAGGCCATCAGGGAGATGTTTTTCCCTGCGGGTATCTTCCTGTGAATTGCGGCAGCATCCTCGAAACGAGGCTTGCCCGCCCAAGCACCGGCGGGCTTGCCGATATATGGCATAAGAGCAAGGATTTAGCGAGGATGCGCGACTGCGAAAGTCTTGAAGGCAAGTGCGGCGTTTGCGGCTACAGGCAAGTCTGCGGCGGATGCCGAGCCAGGGCGTATGCCGCGACGGGCAATTATATGGCCGAGGAGCCATTCTGTGCGTACATCCCACCCCAGGCGGTGACCGAAAGTTGATAGTGAAACCTCTCATTGCCTGACTACTACCGCATTTCGCAAGTTCCGCGACTATACCGTCATTTCGACCGAGCGAAGCGAGCGGAGAAATCTATTCAAACAGCTAAATTCCATCTCCCTTATAATCGTCCCATTTATGAAGCGCGGTGCTACTACAGGCTCGGAATACTCTGCAAAAAAATTCCCCCACTTGCCCATTTTGCCGGATAGCTGTCCGGCAGACAGTGAAACCCCGTTTCGGCGTAGAAAAAGGCGATTTTCAAGACGTCAGCCTTCAACACGATAAACCGAGTGACCCACCCGTAACTGACCGATTGCACTTCTTTAAAATTTCGTCTTGACTATCGGAAACCCTTTCATTACAATAGTTGCGAATCACTAGTCCCTGCAATTGTGACGGCAGAACTAAGGAGAGAGGATAGGCGTAGGCACCTCGAGGATGGAATCTCTTGGATTCTGTGAAAGGGATAGTAACAAAGAAAATAAATCACACTTGAATTGAGGGAGTATTATTATGTTTGCTCGACAAAACGGTGCTTTTTTAGTGAAGGTTGTAATTCTCGCAGTTTTGTTATTGACCAGCCTTAATCCCAACACAATAGCTGTAGCCCAGGATATAGGGTATGCAATCATAGTAGCTGGGCCTGACGCAGAGGGTCTGTCGGCAGTGGACACTTTCAGAGCTTATGAAGCCTTCCTCAGAATGGGGTTTGATGGCTCCCGAATTTTCTACATCAGTCCGCAGGGTTCGAGCTTACATGCTATAAAGTCTGCCTTCGATTGGGCTTCCCTCCGAGCTGGCCCGGAGAGTCCATTGATTTTCTACTATGCGGGTGAGGGCGGGGCAGACGTACTCGCGCTGGAGGGTCCCCAGGTAACTCCGAGTGAAGTGACCTCTCCGATTCACTGGGCCTTGGCCGGTGAAGACGGATTAGGCAAATTACCACTGGGTACGCCGACTTTGATAATCCTGGACAGTTGCTTTTCGGGAGGATTCATCACCACCGAGGATATGATAATTGACGGTGCTACCTATGATGACCTGGGAACGGTATCTGGCGAGAATAGAATCATAATAACCTCTGCTCACCATGATAGAGAAACACCTACGTTCGCATTTGCCGGCTCGTTTTTTAGTCGTGAACTATGGCTGTGTCTGGAGGAGGGCTTAGACGTAAAGCAAGCCTTTATTGAGGCATCCGATAGGGCCAATGGCCTACTGAATCGGATTCTGTTGTTAGGTAAGCGATATGACCCCTGGCTCGATGACAATGGAGATGCGATTGGAAGCTCACCAGAATCGTTGGGTGATGACGGGCAGCTTGCTGCCGGTATGACAGTTGGTACGCGAGGAGATGCTCCATCCGTTGGCGAAGATGCTGCGATTCCGGCAATTTTCACAGAGTGCTACACGAGAAATGGCGGATCCACGATACTTGGTTATCCTGTTAACAAAGTCCACGACTGGTGGGGCGGGTATATTCAGGATTTCCGAGGGGGTGAGGGATGGGAAGGGGCCATCATGCAGCCGGATGGGGTCAATTCCGCTTATGCGATTTATGGGGGCATCTGGGCAAAGTATCTTGTTCTCGGAGGGGCGGGACAGTCTCTGGGATACCCACTGACCGACGAGACAGAAGGTCCGGCTTCCTATATTACACGGGCCAGATGCAGGTATAATAAATTTGAGGGCGGAGCCATCGTGCATCGCAAAGCTGAGGCTGGATATGAAAGCAAAACGGTCTTTTTGGGGGACGGTATCTTCAACAGATGGGAAGAGCTTGGTCGCGGGGCAAGTGAGCTGGGATTGCCGATTAGTGATGAGTATATCAACGATTCGAACTATCCCCAGGCCGATTTTGAAGCCGGTTATATTACAACGACCGATGGGACAGATTATCAAGCTTTTACCTCTGACACGCCGCCGGAGGTGCTCTCGCCGGTTATAGGAGATCTGGAAGTTGTTTATTCTATTGAACAATGTTCTGGCACAAAATGGTGCTTTAACCAGCATCAAACCGGCGGGCATAAAGTCGGAGGCGGGATATGTCAGGCGGACGATACTTATGCCTGGGATATAAACCTTAATTTCCCGAGGTCAGACTCAGATGCGGGAAACCCGGTTTATGCTGCCGCCAAGGGAGTTGTCTGCCAGACCTACGGGGGATGCACAAATGCTGGCGGTGCCTACGGCCAAGTGCTAATAGAGCATAGCTATGGCGGCAATACCTGGTGGAGCGGTTATCTGCATTTAGGAGATATTCAGGTCGCGCCCGGCCAATTTGTGGACAGGGCCACCGCCATCGGCAATATCTCAAATACCAGTAGTGAGCCAAATCTGCCCAATCATCTGCATTTCACGGTCTATACCGGCGTAAATAGTCAAGGCGGGCTGGTTTCTTTTGATACAACGATTGTCCCGAGGAACTCGCCGCAGTTGGACTACCTGCACCTCTGGGTTGACCAGCCAACTGGAACAAACCGTCCGGATACGCCGGGTACACAAGAACAGCCGTTCAAGTCTATTACTTTCGCCTTGGCGCGGGCGAAGAATCTGGGGTGGCCTGAGCCCTGGCACGTTCATATTGGCCCGGGCATTTATGACGCCGACCCCTGCAAACCCGATATCGAGACCGAGGTATTCCCGATCCAACTTCGGCAGGATATGATTCTGGAGGGCTTGGACGCCAATACTTGTATCATCGATGGACAACACCTTACTTCAGGATACGTCCCTCTTGTTTATGGTGAAAACCTGACGTATTTTGAGCTTCGCGGGCTGACACTCCGGAATATGTACCACAACGCCAACGGTGGTGCCGGAGAACTCGTCAATTGCGCTGGCCAGATTCAGAACTGTATATTCCAGAACAACTTAAGTAATCCCGGTCATGGTGGAGGGCTATACGTTTTACCGTCACCGGGCCTTTTTGAGATTACCGGCTCCATTTTTTCCGGGAACTCCACCCGGGAGCGTCTTGGTTCTGGTGGAGGTTGCGGAGGCGGATTTTACATCAATGGTACTTTCACGGGAAACATTGAGAAGTGCGCTTTTATAGGTAATATCGCAGAGGGATGGTGTGTTAAAATTGGTGGCGGCTTCGGTATTGGCGGTTCATTGAACGGCAACGTTACCGGGTGTACTTTCCTTTATAATGAGGTCTGCGCCAATGAGTATACCATGGGCTGTAGTCCGAGTGCGCGCGGCGGTGCTTTTTACGTCTCAGGCATATTGAATGGCAACGTGAGCAATTGTGAGTTCGTGGCCAACGCCAGCAGCCACAGCTTAACGTACCGCTACAGCCAGCCAGGTTCCGCGATACGATTTGACCAGCCGTTCAGCGGCCACATCCAAAATTGCCGGTTCTCCCACCAGGATAATGCACCCGTGTACCTGACAAGTGACTTTAACAGCCCAGCAACGATTCGAAATTGTTTGTTTGTTGCGCCTGATTCTCTGGGCGATATCGCGGGATGGGCTATACAGACAAAACAAAAAGCAGATATAAACAACAATACTTTCGTTGGACTGGGGCTGGGGGCAGCCTCGCAGCCGTCAGCTGTTTATATCGGATACAATACCCACGCAGAAGAAGGTCAATTCCTTAACAATATTTTTGTCGATACGGAAAAGGCAATCCAGGTATATGTCGGCGTGGATATGCTCACTAAGTACAACCAGTTCTACAATGTCATGGACATTATCTGCCAGGGTGATAATTATCTGGGCAACGACATCGGGTGGCTTGAATTACTTTTGGACAACTTCAGGAACAACGATTACGACGACCCCCTATTCTTTCCTTATGGTTCCACTTATCATATACAGCCAAGTTCGTCATGTATTAATGCCGCCGACCCAACCTATGTGCCTGAGCCAAATGAAACCGACATTGACGGCCAGCCGCGTGTAGGTGGCGGCAGGATAGATATTGGCGCCGATGAATATTATCCGTACGTTTTGACCGCTGACCCATACCACGACGGCATCGTCAACACGCCTGATTTCGCGCTACTTGGCAACTATTGGTTGCAGAACAACCCAATAGCAGACATCGCCCCCCCAGGTGGTGACGGCCGGGTAGATCTCATCGACCTTGCAAAGCTGGCCGACGAGTGGTTGCACACAGAACCTTGGTATCAACGCGGGGGATAATTAAAGGTGTCCGGTGCATTTTATGCCTCTCCCCCTTCTGTCCTATTCCAGCCTCAAAGAGCCGTCATTGACCATATCGCCCCTTCGCCCCGTAAAGAAGTGCGTTTGGGTCATTCGAACATTTGGGTTTCGAATTTGTCCCGCAGGGGATCCCATGGCGGATTTAGGATTCTTGTCCTGAGCCATGTCCCGAGCGGCGTCGAGGGAGAAGCCGAAGGATCGTGCTTAGGATTTCGGATTTGTCGCTGCTCCGTGCCTCGTCCTTCGTCCATCGTTCTACGCCTCTCTTCTGTCTCCCGTCTCCTGCATCCCGCCCTCATCCCAATTATCAATGAAATCTGTGTAAATCTGCGAAAATCCGTGAAATCTGTGGTCAAACATTCACTTGACATCCAACTTCAGATATAGTATAATACTTACCAAACTAACTAAAGGAACTCAATAATGATACTCAATTCTGAACTTCTCTCCAAATTCGTGCTCGTTCGTGAAAATTCGCGGTTAGTCAATTCTCAGTGCCCCGAAACGCCGAAACTCCCTATCCCGCCCATCTTGCCGCACATCGGTCTGTTTTCTGGCGTACTCCTCGCCGATGCACTTCTTCTCTGTGTTCTCTGTGAACTCTGTGGCTGTAACTCAATTATGCAAAACAAAGCCAATGTCAAAATGGGCAAAATGAACATAAGTACAGCAACACTAAAGGCTTATGCCAATAAACAACGAACAATGAGCAACAAACATTACTCAAAACAAACCCAATCAAACCCAATTCCCCCAACGCAATACGCGATACGCAACACGCAATACGAAGAACAAACCCAAACAAAGCCAATTCTCCCGCCCCGCAGCGCGATACGACCGACGTGGCGTCGAGCGGTTATCAGGTGTATAATGATACCGGCCAGTTTGAGTTGATAGCGAATAAGGCCCTGCAATGATAAATATCAGCAAATTGTACTGTGACCAGGTAACGCCGGGCGATTGGCTTAGGTACGGCAAGCAAGGATCGGACGAGCGGGCGGGCGAAATTGTGCCGAAAAGGGCCTCGGACAGACACCCTATCGTCGTCTGGAATATCACCAGGGCGTGTAATCTCAAGTGCGTCCACTGCTATAACGACAGCGGGGCGGGCAAGCCATCCAACGAGGTCTCGACGGATAAGGCTAAGGAGGTCATAGACGATATGGCCCGGTTCGGCGTGCCGTCGGTATTGTTCTCCGGCGGCGAGCCTCTGATGAGGCCGGACCTCTTTGAGTTGATCGAATACGCGGTTGGCAAAGGCCTGCGGACGGTTATCTCGACCAATGGGACGCTTATCAGCGAACAGACCGCCGGCAAGATCAAGGAGCGAGGGGTTTCGTATGTGGGCATCAGTCTCGACGGTATCGGGCCTATTAACGACAAATTCAGGGGCGTAGATGGGGCGTTCGAGCGGGCGGTCAAGGGCATAAGAAACTGTCAGCGGGCGGGGGTGAGGATCGGGCTTAGATTAACGCTCACCCAGAGAAACGTTCAGGATTTGGAGGCGTTGTTCGATTTCTTCGAGAGAGAGAACATCGAGCGGGCGTGCTTCTATCACTTGGTGCCGAGCGGCAGGGGCGGAGCTATCAGCACCGAGGACCTCACGCACGCCCAGAGCCGCTCTGCAATTGAAATGATATTGGCCAAGACTGAACAGTACAAACAGGCCGGCCGCAAAACCGATATTTTGACCGTCGATAATCACGTTGACGGGGTCTATCTGTACGTGAACTTTAGCCAAAATCTGGAGATGTAATAGTGATAAGAAAGAAGCCGACAACCCGATATGAGTGTTGGATAACCGACAACATATTGGGAGGTCGGCATGGACGCTATATCTCTTGTATCGGCA
>Ga0315288_10001058_pt1 | contig 35109 bp, 39 predicted proteins | sample YL17G11_20_MG_FD_203454 | JGI IMG/M metagenome (GOLD analysis project Ga0315288, IMG submission 203454) | Sediment microbial communities from Yellowstone Lake, YNP, Wyoming, USA - YL17G11_20 | ecosystem: Environmental > Aquatic > Freshwater > Lake > Sediment | place: USA: Wyoming | collected...
ACCGACAAATTATTTTTTGCCACACCAAAACTTTTTGAATTTTTCGACGTTCAAGGATTTAAACAATTATTTGATTTCCCGAAAATTGATATGATTTCCGATCAAATAAATAAAATCTTGCGCGAACAAAAAAAGATATTACCGATGAGCGCGCTACTGATTGAAATTGTGCCAGAAACCGAACCTGTTGCGGCCGCTGAAGGAAAAAAGAGTTTTATAACACCGCCGATTAGACTAGAAGAATTATTGAGTTAAATTTTGTCGTGCTAAATAAAATCTTAAATTATATTAAGCAAAATTCCGCACGTTTGCGGAATTTTGCTTTTTAAAAAACCTTATTAACTATTTTATTTCCGCCGTCGCTCCGGCTGCTTCCAGCTTCTTTTTTATTTCCTCGGCCTCTTCTTTTTTAACCCCTTCCTTGACTATCTTTGGCGCTCCCTCGGCCATGTCTTTGGCCTCTTTGAGTCCAAGGCTGGTTATCTCGCGGATAACCTTGATCACGTTTATTTTTTGCCCGCCCGCTGATTTCAGCTCAACGTTGAAGCTGGTTTTCTCTTCCTTGTCCGCCGTAGCTTCAGCGGAGGCGGAGGCTGCTACTGCCGCCACTGGCGCTGCTGCCGAGACGCCGAATTTATTTTCCAAAACCTTGACCAGCTCGGCCAGGTCCAAAACAGACAGCTCTTCAATCTGTTTTACTAAATCTTTAAATTTAGCTGGTATCACAATATTTTCTTTTTCTTCTGACATATTGAATCGATACTAATATACTGATTGATACTAATGATACGAATAAAATTGGTATTAGTAGAATTCGTATGCATTCGTATATTGGTATCGCGTTTTATTTTTTTATTTGCGATAAAACATAAACTAAATTTTTCAAATTCCCCTGCAAGACATTTATCAGACCCGACAGGGGTGAGGCGATTGAACCCGCTAATTTAGCCAGCAGTTCCTGGCGCGAAGGCAGTTTTGCTAAACTAATTATGGTTTGGCCGTCAAAAAATTTATTGTTTAAAATGCCGCCTAAAATTTTTATATGTTCCTCGGTCTTGCCAAACTCATATACGGTTTTTGCCGGTGCGATCTCGTCCTGATAACCCAAAACTAAGACAATCTGTCCGGTCATTTTTTTTGTATTGACCTCGCCGACTCCCGCCTGTTTAAATGCCAAATCAATTAAAGTTTTTTTGGCAACCTTTATTTCCATATTTTGAGCCTTCAGTTTCCGGCGCAGCTCGGTTATTTTAGCCACGCTTAAGCCGGTATAGTCGGCAAAAACCGCCGCTTTTATTTTGGCTAAGCGCTCTGCCAAATCTTTAACTAAATTCTGTTTTTGGGTTTTAGTTAACATAAAGTATTCGCTAATATACGAATTTTCGCAAATATACAAATTTGTATATTGTTTTAGATTTGTATATTTGCGATTACTCTAAATAAAAAACGCCTTTTCCAGGCGTAAATAACGATTAGCTATTCGCGATTTGCTCGCCTCGCTGAAGCTTAGGCGAAGCGGGCGATTAGCTAATGTGCCTGGGCAGGACTTATTTCTCTTTTACTCTCTGGGATTTACCACGAGCGTAGCGAGGGGCCTGCTTTCTTTGGCTAAATAAATATTATTTTTTACTAAAAACTGACTTTTCTAATTTATCAACTCGCTTTTGCAATTCAACTAATTCAAACCGATATGCGACATTATCCAAACGTAATTTTATTTCTTCGTGTTCGCGGGTGTTAATTTCGCTTAAAATAGCTAATTCTTTCTTAAGACTTTTTTCGAAACCATCAACCTTTTTTTCCACACCAACAATTCTGCCACCCATGTCGTCAAAGCCGCATTTTATCATCCCCGCTAAATTATCTAAAGTCACTTTCTTTGCCATGATTCTATTCTACTCATCGTTTTTATTTTGTCAAGAACCCGGCGAACTTATCAAAACAGTTGCGAATGAATCACCCTGCGGCAAGACCGCAGGGTATCGCAAACTGCTACGGAGTTACCAAGGTGTCATCCCTGCGAAAGCAGGGATCCAGTTCCCTCTCTTAATATAAGAGAGGGGTAGGGTGAGTTATAATTTCATAACTCCTCCCAACCTCCTCTTACCTTAAGAGGAGGAGAGAACCTGGATGCCGGATCAAGCCCGGAATGACATTATTCACCAAACTAGCACACAGCACTTGACACAAAATTCCTACTAGCTATAATGAGAATAATCACCAACGGGAAAGTCCACCCTATAGGGTTTTGTCCTTATAGGGCCTTTTCTTTTTTATACGCCAGTTTGCTTTTTAAGTCATTCATAAACCTCAAATACGGCCGGCAAATTTTGAATCTAAGCAAGGCCGAAAATTTAAATCTGTTGGGTACGAGCACAGCTTTTAATTTATCTTTTTCCGCGAAGTATTTTATTAAACAATAGAAATCACCGTCTCCCGTAACAATCATGGCTTTATCACAATTCCTGTATTCAATCATCGCCTGAAGCACCAATTCAGCGTCGCAATTGCCCTTGGTCGACCCGTCCTTATATTTCAAAGTCGGCTTAAAAATGCAGATGAAACCGGCTTCCTGAAGAAATTTATAAAGTTCGTTGTTGCCTTCAACATAACCAATAAAAAGAAATGCCTTTGAAACATTATATTTTTCTTTAAGATAAACTCGGAAACGCCGAAAATCCAACTGCCAGCCGAGCCCCCGAATGCTTAAATTAAGATTCTGGCTGTCAATAAAAGCGTAGTTATTATCGGCTTTCTTTTTCATGGAACTATTATATCATATTCTACGGCCAGTATTAACACGTCGCCGCGCAAAAGGGTCTAAAAAAACTAAAAAAAGCGTCACATAAAAGACGCTCTAATAGAATGTGTTAATAATAAAACAGGGCGAGCTTCTACTCTCTCTCTCTCTCGTATTGTGAATCCGAAAGCTTAGGCATAAGTTTTACTTCCCAGTTGCCTTGTTAGGCGTTGAGTATATTATAGCACATTTTTGGCCGTCAAGCGAAAATTTGCAACGACAGCTTCGTTTATTGCAAATATTTCGCCTTATTCCTGTTATGCTCCTCCAGCGTCTTAGCATAGACCGCCGGGCTGTTCAAAGGATGTAAAAAATATAAATAATCTGACTGCTGCGGATAGATTGCCGCCTTAATTGCTTCAACTCCCGGATTGCAAATGGGCGTGGGCGGCAAACCCTTATTTAGATATGAATTGTAGGGCGATAGGATTTTTGTGTCGTCAGAAGATACTTGTCTGTCTTTTTTACCGGTAATATAATTTATCGTCGCATCCGATTCCAGCGCCATACCTATTTTCAGGCGATTTAAAAAAATTCCGGCAATGGTAGACATTTCTTGTTCGTTCAAAGCCTCCTGCTGCACAATTGAAGCCAGCGTCACGACCTCATAGATTGTGCGCTTCTGCCGCTCGATTTCCGCCCGCCAGGCGGGTGTTAATTTTTTATCAAAATTATCTAAAAATTTCTTAATTACTTCTTCCTTTTTAATATCTTTGTTAAAGCGATAAGTGTCGGGGAACAAAAAACCCTCTAAGCTCAGGCTGGCTGAAACTTCGCCCAAAAATTTGTATTGCAACTGGAACCCGTCAATTTTTTCTTGATCTATGGCGCTGGCAGATTTTATGCCATTTTCCAGCAGCCGATCTTTTATTTGGCTGGCGCTAAAACCCTCCGGAAAAGTAATTTGGATTTCGTTGGGAATGACTTTGCCGCCGGTGATAATTTGTAAAATTTCCGGAATACTCAAGCTGGGGCTTAAAGCGTAATCGCCCGCCTGCAAATTTGCTTGCTGTTTTTCATACCAAACATAAGCCTCAAACCAAAACTGGCTGCGAATAAAATTTTCCGAGCGCAATTTGGCAGCAATGGCTTTGACGCTTTCCCCTTTGGCAACGCTAAATAACGACTGCTCGCTGTTGCCTTTGTCGGCCGGCGAATAGATTTGATAGTAAATGTAAAAAACGCCAAAAGCAACGGCCAAAACTATTAGGGCAAAAAACGAAATAAAAAAAATAAGCCATTTGTTTTTATCCGATTTTTTAGTATCTGCGAGTTGCTCTTCCATATTAATATTTAACGACGTGCGACGTCCAAAAATGACGCACTTGCGTCATCCTGAGGAGCGATAGCGACGAAGGATCTCCGACTTCATGTCGGCTCGCATTCGCGAGAGATCCCTCGCTACGCTCAGGATGACAGATAGTTAGGACGTCGCACGTCGCCATATTAATTAACTTCCTATCAACGGCACAAACGCAAAACCTGGAAATTCCTTTTCGCTGAATTTATCGGCCGATTTTTTAGTAATAAGCCAGACGCTGTTTTTTATCGGCAAAACCATTTTGCCGCCAATTTTTAGCTGCTCCTTCCAAGCGTCAGGAATATTTTGGGCGCTGGCTGCAACGATTATTTTATCAAATGGCGCGTTTTCTGGCCAGCCTTTGGTTCCATCGGCGCAAACAAATTCCACAATGCCTTTCTCAATAAAATTATACTTGGCCAAGTTGTTTTTGCCAAATTCGCAAAGTTCGCCTATTCGCTCAATGGCGTAAACTTTACCCGTGTCAGCGACGCAGCGCGCCAGCAGCGCGCTAGTCCAGCCCGAACCCGCGCCGATATCCAAAATTTTTTCACCCGGCTGCGGCGCCAATAACTCCAGCATAAAAGCGACGGTTAATGGTTGAGAATTGGTTTGGCCAAAACCAATGGGTAAGGGTGCATTAACACCGGCTTCATTTTTTAAATCACTAGGCAAAAAATCAGCCCGATCGATGTTTTTGAAAGCTTCAATAATTAGGGGCGTTTTTAAATAATCTTCTTTACTTAATTTTTCTACCAGTGTTAAATAATCCACAGTTTTAGTTGAAAAAAATGTTTAATGGTGATATAATGTTTTTGTTCTTTCTAAGCAGTGCCATCTCACTAAAAAGGAGGGTGTGTATGGATTTAAAGACTGAGGCTGGATTATTGAATATTTTTCCAAAAGGCATCGTCCTTGACGATGAACAACAACAAAGGCTTGCGGCGAGACACGCTATCGAAACTCTTCTCTCCGCTACAGCAAATATGCTCGGTCAGGAGAAGCCTCTCTTCGTTTGCGTCACAAAGGAAACAGACGGCTGCAAAAAAGCTGTCTTTCTCATCATGCCTTGGCGCGCTGAAAAATTCGGATTGACTTCTCATCGGATCGAAGTGGATTTTCCCACGAATGTGAAAACTACTCCTAAATTTCCACACCCGGAGCAGCCATGGTGGAAAATTCACTCAAAGATAGCGACGGAAATAGCAAGCTATTTGGAAAAAAAGGGATTAAATTTTCAACCTTTCAATAATTCGTCCCCAAAGAATCCATAAAAGACAAAAGCTTCACTAAGGTTCACTAAGGCCCCGGTCAGTTTCGACGGGGCTGTTTTATTGTTTTTACTGGCCGTGTTTAATCTCAATCACATCGCCATCACACACCACGTACTCTTTCCCTTCGGTCCGAATCAAACCTCGCTCGCGCGCTTTTCCAAAACCGGCGGCATTCAATAAATCCTGCCAATTGATAACTTCGGCGCGGATGAAATGCGTTTCAAAATCTGTATGAATTACCCCGCCGGCTTGAGGAATTTTTGTCCCTTCTAGAATCGGCCAGGCGCGTGTTTCATTAGAAAGAATAGTGAAAAAAGTGACTAAATTTAAAAGTTCGTATGCTTTCTTTATTAAAAAATCTAACTGCGATTCCGGTTTTAATCCCAAAGATTTTCTATCTTCTGAATTGAGATCAGCGGCTTCTTCTTCTGCCAAAACATCCATCACCAAAAAAGGCCAGGCTTTCTGTTGAAAAACTCTAACAAAGGGCGAGGCCATCTCGTTTTCCTCGCCGTTCAATAAAAATAACATCGGCTTTAAAGTCAGCAACTGATAATTTTTAAGTATTTTATTTTCTTCCTCGTTCCAGGGCTGTTGAAACAAAATTACGCCTTTTTCTAAAAAATTTACAGCCTTTTTTAAAACTAACATTTCTTTAGCCGCCTCCTTGGAACCAGACTTTACTTCTTTCTCCAAAGCAGCGCGTCTTTTTTCTAGCGTTTCTAGATCTTTTAGCGCCAGCTCCGTGTCTAAGATTTCTTTTTCTTTGAACGGGTCAATTGTCGGCTGGGTGTTGACGACGCTGGAACTGGTAAAAAGGCGCAAAAGATAAATTATTGCATCGCACTCGCGAATATGAGCCAGAAACTGATTACCTAGTCCCTCGCCTTGATGCGCGCCGCGCACGAGCCCCGCAATATCAACAAATTCAACTATGGCAAAAATCTTTTTTTCGGGATGCAACAAGTCAGCCAAAGCATCCAGTCTTTTATCCGACACCGCCACGACTCCCACGTTCGGGTCAATCGTACAAAAAGGGTAATTAAAACAGTCAACTTGCTTTTTGGTAATTGCCTGAAATAGCGTTGATTTACCAACATTGGGCAGACCGACTATTCCGATTGATAATGATGAACCTTTCATAAATAAATTTAATTTGAAACCTGATAATATTTATCCGTTCCGTTCCAGCCCGCTGAGGCTGCTTGAAAAACGCCCTTGCCTCCACCAGGAGTGGGGGCGTTAATGCCAGACAAAGTTATTGGCTCGGCCGGGTTTTCTAAATTGGCATAAAGCACGCATCTTGTGCCTGAGCTATCAATAATATAGCGATAAAAAGACTGCGTGGCGGTACCGGATTTGGGGTCTTTGGGCGCCAGGGAGGCGTATTGGGCGTATTGAGGATTTTTTGCTGCAAGTTCGGGCACCAGCGTCGCTGTGTCGTAATCGCCTGGTCCCCCATTTGGCATATAGCAGCCGCCAGCCGAAAGCACCTGGCCAATTTGCGCCAGCTCTGTTTTTCGCTTGGCGTCGCGCGCTTTGCCGGTGGTTGAGCTTAAATTTACCAAAATAATCGTCGCGATAACGCCGATAATCGCAATCACCACCAATAATTCCACCAAAGAAAATCCGCACCTCTTTTTGCGATGCCACCAATAAATAAATTTTTTCACATTTTCATTATATCATTCTAACCAACAAAAAACAGCTTTGATGGCTGTTTTTTCAGCAGGGCTCGTGGCTGATGTTATAACTATATTTCAGCGGTCAAGTGAACTTATTTTAATGTCAGACTTAACAGTTAACTTCTCCCATATCTGGTATCTGATAAATACTGTAATAAAAATAGAAGTTGATATTTTCATTTCTTATGCGACAATAGGAAGAGTGAAAAAGAAGGAGGAACCTTTGCCTAAAGCGCTTTTTACCCCGATTTCTCCCCCCAATTTTTCTACTATCAACTTGCAAATATAAAGACCGAGTCCCGTCCCTTCCTGCGAACGGGAAAGAGACGAATCCAGCTGCGAAAATTTGGCAAAAAGCTTGCTCTGCAATTTCTTTGCTATCCCCTCGCCCTGGTCTATAACTTCTATTTTAGCGAATTTTGGAGAAAACCTGCTTACGGAAATTGTAATGGTTTGGCCGGCAGAGCTGTGTTTTACGGCATTATCAATAAAATTATAAATAACCTCTGAAATTTTCTCTTTGTCGCTTATTAAATTTATATTTTCATCTTTTATATCAATAGCTATTTTTACGTCTTTTCTGCGAAGGTAATCTTGATTCTGTCGCCTGTTTTAGATTCCTTAATCAACGAAATCATCTCTTTCGCCTCGGTAGCCATTTCTTTCCTCCTTTTTTCGAGACTTTATATATTTTTTTCTTGCAAAAACTATCAAAAGAACATAAAAACAGCATAGCACAAGCTATACTGTTTTGTCAATGGCACGACATCCAGGGGTTTTTAGCAAATCCCTTCTACCTTTCATGAGACAATTCTATAGAATTGTTCAATAGAAAAATCTACAGCAATTATTTTAAGAAAAGGCTACTGGCTTTGCGGAAATCCGCGGGAAGCTGCGCGTTTAAAGAATAAAACACATGACCGGCCATACCCTGCGACTCCAAAACCTCCAGATTCTTCAGAATAGCCAGATGATTTGAGGTCGCTTTAAATGAAATTTTTAGAACCTGGGAAATTTCGCTCACGTTCATTTTTCTGCCGTCCGAAAGCATTTCAATAATCTTTAAGCGATTGATATTTGCCAAAACCCTAAATATTACAACCCATCTTTTCATCTTTGTTTTAAGTTATTTAAAATTTAAAAATTAGCCCAGTTTTATTATAGGACAATTCTATGGAATTGTTCAATACCTCAATTTATTCTTTGGCGGATTTGGTTTTGCAATCACACTGGCAATCGGGCTCGCATTTGCAACAATACATGCAAACGCCCGGCTCACAGGAGCATTCGCTTTCCGCGTTCAGCGGCATCCCGCACTCGCACTTTTTTTCTTCGAGCATAAGGTTGAGATTTAATATTTATGATAAAAATGGCTTTTATATTTTCAAGACACCAGCAGCGTTTGAACCTATGCGCCGAGAAAGAAGATAGGGGCGAAAGCCGCAAGCGCGGCAACGACTTGAAGCGCCAGGACCTGCAGCGCCGGCTTTGGCGTCTGCGGTAACCACTTGATGGCAAAAAAAGCTATGATCGGCACCTGCCCTCCCATGAGAAACTGCCAGAGATGCGCGGCCGTCCCCTCGTCCGCTTCATGGACAATGCCGAATATCGCAACAAAACCAAGCACTATTGCCAGGGCGGTAAGCGACATTGCTATTGGAAGCCAGGCGCTGGGCTTTTTTATTATTGAATCCATAACATAATCGCCAGCTATTCTAGCCTTGGCGAAGGATGGCACGGGCTGAGGGAATCGAACCCCCGTATGCGGTTTTGGAGACCGCCGTAATACCACTATACCAAGCCCGCATCGCTGCGAAGCAGCGAAAATCTATTTCTTCTCATTCCAGTCTATTCGTGTATTTCTTCTTTTAGCGCGTTTTTCTGTAAATCCTTTGGGAAATCTGGCTTCAAGCTTTTTGATGTTCTCTTCTAAAATATCGTCCAGGTTCCATCCGTAAAAATTACAAATCATGGCCAGATACCACAGGGTGTCGCCGATGTTTTCTTTTATTCCTTCTTTTTGATTATTACCATGACTCACCGTTTTTTTAATACAGCCGGCCACGTCTCCCGCCTCACCGGCAATCCCCAGGCCCCAGGTAAGAATTTCTTTGTCTTCATCGGAAAATATCTTTGCGGTTTTTTTACAAAGTTTCTGGTATTCTTTTAAGTTCTTCATTTCTTGGTTTCCTTGTGAGCTGTGTGTTTTTTACACCACTTGCAGAACTTTTTCAACTCAATTTTGCGCTCCACTTTGCGCTTATTTTTTCGCGACCAGTAGTTGGTGCGCTTACAAATGGTACATTGAAGTTTGATTAAGTTGTCTTGAGACATACCAAGTAGTAGAAATTCGACTAATTACTCATTTTTTGATGCGATAATAGTCTTAATCTAATTATCTAGTTTTTAAATGTTATTTTTACCAGGAGCCGACAATAAACTGTCGAATTTTCACTACCTGGCATTATTTAGTTAATTTCTTCTTGTCCACCGACCCAGTGTATCATCGAATTCATATAAATCAAGGTTTTTGCTAAATTGCGTGTCCTGACCACTTTTTAACGTCCACTGCGACTCCCCCGGTTCAAAGTAGGCCACGACTTTATAACTCAAGCCGGTTTCTTTTTCCTGCGCTTGCAACAAAACGCGCGCCAATATATGGCCGTCCTCATACTCCACATAAAAATCGCTGTCGGAGTCGCTGACAAACCAAAACCGGTCAACAAACCAATGGCCGCCCAAAACTGGTTTAGCCGGCGAAATCTCCATTATTGTTTGCGCCACGTCTTCCATGATAATATCGCGCTCCGTTTTGACATAGGGCGTGACCCGAGACGAAACTTCCGGCGTGGCGGTCGTAGTAGGAGTGGGCATGGCGACTTGCGCGCTTTTCTGCCAAGGCCAATGACGATATGTTTGATGATAAAAAAATACGGCGCCGGTCAAAATCGCCAGCAACACCAATAAAATTATAATCTGTTTTTTATCAAACATATGAGCCATCGGTCGGATTTGAACCGACGACCTACTCCTTACCATGGAGTTGCTCTGCCAACTGAGCTACGATGGCGCTATTTTATTTATTTATCAACGACTCTAATTCTTCCAGCATTTCCGCGGCTTTTCCTTGAGAAAAATGCTCTCTCGCTGGTTTCAGAATCTCAATTAATTTCTCGGCAACTGCATTTTTTAAATCAACCGGGTGCAAACTGCCTTCTTTAAAATCAGCTTCTAAATCTGAATAGCTTTCGTATTTTTTATTTCCACCAAATTTTTTTTCTCTTTTTACCTCCATGGATTCAGTTCGATTAAAAATCAGCAATCTTGTCCAGTTTAAAATCGGGTTTAAATTAATTCCTTGCGGTGGACAAAAAGCTTTTGTAATTTTTTCTCTAATAACCTCCCCGCTATCATGAATAAAAATCGCGCTCGCCTCTTTGGATTTACTCATTTTCATTGATTCCATCGCTTCTTTTAACTCTGATTCAGATTTTAATAAAGCAATATCTTTATCTGGTTTCCCAAGCCCTAAAAGCAATTCATGATGAACGGCAATCGGTTTGATGATTTTACCGCTTTTATTTTTTAACGGATGAAGTTGCAATTTATCAGCAACATCCCGAACAATTACGTGCGCCTTGCGCTGATCCATCCCGGCATGAGCAAGATTAATTTCCATATTAAAAACGTCGGCTACCTGCATCGCCGGATAGATTAATTTGGCGAAATCAACCTCACCGCTCTCTTTCCTGCCTAAAATCGTAATGCTCCGCTGCATGCGCGACAAATTAACATGCTTGGCAACATCAATTAATGTTTCCCAATAGCTGTCGTTTCCATGATATAAGTCACTGCCTAATTTAAAATTTAATTTCCCGGGATTGCCACCAACACATTGAAAAGCCGCACTCATCGCCTCTTTAAAATAACCAACCGCGACCCGTTTTATCATTTCGAAATCACCACCCAATTTTTCGTTTATCCAGGTGTGCCAATCGGCCAGAAAAATCAGACAATCAACACCAGCATCCATGAAATCTTTAACTTTCTGCATACAAACCAAGCCGGTGCCCAAATGCACTTTGCCAGAAATTTCAAAACCAATATAGTGTCTGATGGGTTCCCCTGACTCTAAAAGTTTCTTTAGATCTTCTTCCGTCAAAATTTCTTCGGTATTGCGTTTTATTAAATTTAATTTTTGCTCAATTGTCATTTTTTTTATGATTAGATTTAGAATTTTGTCTGTAATTAAATTTTCTAGGCTCACTGTAACTTACTTTTCGGGAACCTCGTTAAATTTCTGCTCCAAAATATTCTTCATTTTTTCTCTCCACCGTTTAAAGTGGACTACGCCAAGTGGACTTACGACATAACGGCCTTGCAATTCATTCATTTTATTAGATCGTTCGGAGACGTTCACACCAGTGTCTACAAAAAAAACGCGTCTACCTTCTTTATCCAGCTTATCGGCAATAAGTATATTACTTGAATAGCGAGGATCAGAAAGCCAGGCTCCCAACATTGCCCGCCATTTCCCGGCTTCCGGTGTCCACATAAAATCAGGTTTGTGTCCTTTCTTTTTGCGGGTTTCCTGAAGAATTTTAATTGCGGCATCACTTAAATCCAAAAGTTGATGTATGACCTCCTGATCTTTGTAAATTTCATCATCTTTCATTCTATCAATGCGTTCGCCTTCAATATAGTGTTGCAAACAAAACGCCTGCGGATTGCTGTCGGCTGTTAACCTTGCCTTGAAATATAATGTGTCTGGAACGAATTTACCAAATTCCGGATAATTTTTCAAAAATTCATAAAACTTTTGGCTTTCACGCATCTCTTCTTCGCTAGCAAACATTTCCCTATGAACCTGCTTTAAGGCAATAAGCCTATCTGCTCCATCTTTACTGCGGGCCAAAGTTTTCCAAACTGTTGACTCGCCACCTTCAACTAGTTTTTCCGATTCCTTAATATTCAAAGGTAATTCATTTTCCTCTGACAAGGATGCTGTTTCTTCTTTTTTCTCAGGCGTTTCAAATCCCATATGCAATTGAATTTTTAAAAAATAAATTTAATTAAGCTGGAAATAGCCCTTTTTAAGTTCCCTGGTCTGGCTCACTGGTGTGGTCCAGGCTCGTGGAGGACGTTCGAACTTTTTTCCTTCGACAATTTACCCCTTTCTTGCAACAAGAGCAAATTGATCGAAATATCGCACTAAATCGCTAAAGGAACTCTGGTAAAGTTTTCCGCCGTAAACCGCATCGCAAAAAACTTCTCTGGCTCTGGCAATTTCCCAACGTCGGCCCTTCCAGCGTCCATCACTCAATGTCAGGTCGAAAAGTTCGAGCGCCCTCTCAACCGCTAGCCAAAAAGATTTTGAATCTTTGTCTTTCTGCCGCGACGCTCTCAAAACTTCACTGCCAATATTACCAAGCTGCTCAGCCAGAGAAAAATTAAACCACCGGCCGGTCACTAACCCTTGATAGTATTTAAAAATCATATTATTTGGCGATTAATTTTTTAATTATTGCCTTTATTTTTTTCTTAATCTGAGCGCTTTCAACATCGCGCGAACGATTGCCAAATACCGGCTTGAGATTAATCATAGAATCAAATTCAATAAAAGCCCGGCCGGATCTTTTCGGATAGATGTTAATTCCCCAGGTGTTTTCCCTTTTTGAATTTTCCTGTTCTATGAGTAAAACCTCCTCGTCTGAATGAAGCTCGCCGCCAATAGCCATAATTTCCTGTTTAACATCAATTACCGCCTTTATCACATCTCCAAACTCCTCGCTGGCAATTTTCAGCAGTTCCGATTTTTTTATCGTGGTTTTTATTATTTTAATAGACATATTTTGAGTTTACACTGAGGACATTGTCGTAAAAGGCGGGGCAATTTGCCTAACTGGCAAGTTGAGTCCAGGCTCGTGGAGGACGTTCGAACCTTTTTTATCAAAAAAGCCATCGAAAATCTAACAAAACCACTTTTAACCTAGATACGAACTGTGCGATGTTCATATCCAGATGGTAATCTTCTCTATTTTTTCTCAAAAATGCTCTCTACTTTTTCGATATCCGCAACTTCTTTTAACGCATCTTTTTTTGCTTCCTCTAAAAGGTTAGAAACATCTTCGTCTGATTCAATAAATTTGTAAAGTTTCGGGCCAACATGTCCACCGTAATCCTCTCGCCCTACTACTAAATCCTCTCTTCTTGCAACCGTCAATTCTTTATCATAAACCTTTAAGCTCAATTTCTTTAAATCCCCCACTCTAGAAATATTGGAAGTATCCATTTTTTTAGGAGATATAATTATTTCCGGAACGTCCTTAAACTCTAAATTAAATACCGCATCAAATTTACTCCAAAGATCCAAGTCCTCATCATGAAACCAGCCTTTGTTTAAATCTTTTCTCTGTTCTGAAGTAAGATTATCTGAAGTAAGATGACTAACATACTCCTCTTTTAATTTTTTTAACTCTTCTATAGTCAATCGAAGATTTTCTTCCTCTGGCATTATATCCTCTGCTTTTTTTAATTCTTCGGGAGATGGCTGATATTTTTCTTTCATATTTTTATTTTTATTAATAATTAATGTTTATACTCCCAATATTGCGATAATAAAACGACGTATCAAGACGCGGCATTGTGAAGAATATTAAAACCTTTGCAAAAAACAAGACGGGATAATTTGCCTAATTGGCAAGCTTAGTCCACCGCATCGGTCTGGAACCCCTGGGCTTTAAATCCAGTAAAAGGTTTTTCAACCTTCCTTTGCTCTCTCTTGCCGAAGCCTCTCGGTCGGGGTATTTATTCGTAAAATGAGACAAATGAGACACTATAAAAGGGCGTGTCTCGTGTCTCAATTGTAAACAAAAAAGGCCTTTTTAGCAAGACCGAATAACCCCCGATCCATACCGACATAGATCACTTATTCGAGGAGCGAGACAAATGAGACAGTATAAAAAGACGACAAAAAATGTGAAAATTAAACTCTACTTAACATTAAACTCTACTTAACAAATATTAATGTATGCCCTTCCGCATACGCATCGTCACCCATAGATTCAATATTATCCCAATCTTCCCACATGCCCATTTCTTTCCCAACATTAAAAGTCTCCTCGTTAAAAATCCAGTGTTTTTTGTTATCATTGCCGATAGCATAGATTTTTTGCGAAGACGGATTCTTTATAACTTTCATAATTTTGTTTTGTTGATTAATTATTACTTCATTATTTATTTCATCGGGTAAATTTTCGCTACACTCTTCCAACTCTTTTGCGGCATCTTCAAATAATTGTTCGTAAGTTCTATTACTAGCTGCAAGCCCAGTTTTTGGATCCGTTTTGCGCCCGGGGTCTAATACAAAATGGCCGACAATTGCTCTTCGAGGATCAAGGTTAAATTTATAACAAATATATGCCAAAACCCAAATATATCTTTTATAGCTTTCGTCAGCATTAATATTTGGACCATAGCAATATTCAACACCGATAGCAGCATCGTTGGCTTCATAGCCATATAATTCATTATCACCAGTAACATTATAACGAACATGCCAAGCTTTTTCTGGCTTGTCTGTGGTTAGTGCCGGTATACATTCCAAGATCTCTTTGTCGTCTACAAAAATGTGGGCAGAAGCATAGTCATCATTGCAAGTTCGCGAATAATAAGAAACATTATTTGCTGCCGTTGATTTAGGATTTCCCGTATCATGGGCCACAATAAATTTTACCGCGGGTTTAATTAATTGACCGGATCTTCTCTTTGAATTTACAGTTAAATATTTAGATATAATTGGATACTTTATTTTAAAATTCATAATTTTAATTAAAAATTAAGGACAATTTAATGCTCTTCGCCAGCCGGCGGATTGCGCTTCTGATTCTGTGCAAAACCATCTTTCACCGCGAGCTTCGTCAATTTGAGTTTTGGAATAAGAGCCGCAACCGGGCAGATGATAAATCTTTTTATAAAGTTAAGAGGATTCGGTAAAAAATCCCTGCAACTTATTAATCCTCCCATTACATAAATAAAGCATCTCGCCGTTGCCCGCTAATTTCTCCGCTCCTTTTTTACCGATAGTCGCCCTGGAATCATTCTCAGAAGCAGTCTGGAAAGCAATTTTTACCCTGAAAGCTTTTCTTAGTTCCGGAGTAAAAATATGCTTGGGATCCGGCCGAGAAGTCGCAACGATAATATACACGCCCGCTACCTGTCCGATCGAAGCAATTTGAGCAATATTTTTTTCAAAAAAACTTCGCTCCGCATACATTAAATCGGAAAGCTCATCAATTAAGACAAAGATTAACGGTAACTTATGCCTCGAATCACTATTATATTTATCTATTGTTATGACTCTTTCTTTGCCGAATTCGCCAAAACGATGACTAATTTCTGCCAGCACCCATCTTAAAGCATTTCTTGCTTTTTCTGTTTCGTGAATAACACCTGTTAACAGATATTCGGATTTATCATAACGATGGAACTCGACTCTCTTGGAATCAATCAAAATAAATTTTACTTGTTCTGGAGAATAGTTAGATATTAAACCGGTGACTGTTGAATACATAAATGTTGATTTGCCCGAGCCCGTTGCTCCGCCTACTAGAATGCCGCCGGTTGATTTCAGATCGCAAAAAACAATTTTATCTTTGTCATCAACGCCGATCGGTAATAAAATACCGCTTTTTTTATCGGTAAATTTTTCTGAATTTAATAATTTTTGTATACCAACCAGACGCATATTTATAAAATTAGTTATTTATCAACCGAGACTTTTGACAATATCTCTCTTGGCTCAGCGCCGTCGGCCGGGCCGACAATTCCTTTTTCTTCCAGTAAATCCAGCAGCCGCGCGGCGCGGGCGTAACCGACTCTTAACCTTCTCTGCAAAAGTGAAGCGCTAATTTTATTGGATTTGATCGCCAACTCTTTGGCCATCTCGTATAATTCATCGTTGTCGGGAAAAAAAGATTCAGATTCCCTGGGCTTATTAATTTTTTTCACTTCCGCCAATATCAAATCTAATGTCTCTTTAATTTCGTCTAATTTATCTTTTTTGGGCATATTTTTATTTTTTAAAAATAATTATTATTTTTCAATATTTTTTGCCGCCTGTCTATACTTACAAAATTCGCAATCTTTGCCGGAATCCGGTAAATTTTCTTCATTCAGACAATCGTGTATATCACAAACTGTTTGCTCAATCCAAGAATCATCGCCTTTATAAGGAATCAACTTAATATCAAAATCCAGCTTACCGTCAAAAGCCGTTCTATCTTTTTTACCGTTAACATAAACAAAATAACCGGTATTGGAAACTTTCAAGCCATTTTGCCGAACTAGCCATTGATAGACTTCCATCTGCCGGCGGTACGACTGATGCCATTTGGCATCCGTTAATTCCACTTCGCCTTCTTTGCTAGTAGCCTTGTAATCAACGACGATATATTCACCTTGCGGAGTTATCCATAAATCATCTATGGCGCCATAAACAAGGAAATTAGTTTTTTCATGCAAACACTGAACACCCGTAAAATTAGTTCGCCATTTATCCAGCATTTCATGAGCCACCGGCACAGCATCAAGCCCGTAAGTTTTCATTAGCGGATGCTGGCTGCCAGCCGCGCGATGAATATCAAATTCTTTTTTAAGCAAAGTGTCCACCGCCATATTCAAAGTAAAAGCCGGACCCGACGGCCGGGAAATGCCTAATCGCCTATCCATGTAAAAACAACGCGGACACTCCAAAAACAAATCAATTTTAGAACGACTAAGTTTAAATGGCGTTTCTGATTCGGGATCATAAAGACCCCGTTTTCTTTTGATTGACATAATTTTCGTCTATTAGAATTTTATTGACCGGAAATGGTACCTGGCGCCTTTTTCTTCTGTAACTAAAGCTCCATTATTTTAAGAACATCTTGTACCTTCCAAAATGATTGAATCATACCAAGCGTCTCGATGTTTCCAATACTTGCCCAAGTTGGTATGCCTACAATACAAATCTCGCCATTTATTTTTGATACAGCAAGTCCACCAGACGAACCTGAATCAATCTTGGCGTCGGTATAATAATTTTCATGGCTATCTATTCCGCTAATTATTCCTGTAGAAACAATTAAATTACGATTGGGCGGAATAGGAATAAAAATATCTGTATTTGACTTTTTTTGTTCCTCTTCACCTGTAGCTGGATATCCAAAAATATAAATGTTAGAACCAATTATCTTTTCTTTTGGACAAGGCGGATAATTTTTTAATAAACTTTCTTTTAGTTTAATGATGTCTTCTTCATTGGGAGACCTCTGTTTCTTTAATAAAGCAATATCCTTATTGTCATCAAGAAAATCGGTATTTTTATCATAAACAAAAAATCCGAAATAAGGATTGGCGTCTATTTTTAAAGAGGGCAAAATAGACTCACCTTGTTTTCCTGCTCGGCACAAATTTCTATTTGTTTCTTCAGTTGTAGTTTTTAATACGGCTACGTGAGCATTTGTTAAAATATATCCATCTGAATAATTAAAATTATCTCTTGATTTCTTGCCGTCAATTAAGCTTCTATGAATATAAGTCCCCGAGCCATAAAGAAGTTCATAGATTTCACCATCTTGTGATAGAGTCGAACAGGATAGCCAAAGAATTGATTTCGATATTTCGCTTATTTCTTCATTCGTTAATTCCCCTTTTACAATAGCCATTTCTTTTGGGTTATCAACAACCGTAGGCAATTTGAATCCATTTTGATACCAGTAAAAAATACCACCAACAATAGCAACAAAAATAATCGCTATTAAAATTTTGAACCAATTTTCTTTTAAAAAGTTTTTCATTTTTTTTAAAAATCTTTCCCCTGTCGAATTTCGTGCCAGCGAAGCCGGCGCGCCGCCGAAAAACACTTATTTAATACTCTCTGTAATTTTGTAGATAAACTTTATAAAGCTGGCTTTTAATTTTTCCAATTCTATCATAGCGTCCTCAATACTATTTATTTTGTATTCGTCTTTTATAAAACCCTCCATTTCTTTTCCCTGTGCTTCTATACCCTTGATAGCATCGTTTAATTCCTCTGCGTGTCTCTGGCTTCTAACAGAAAGTAATAAAGAAATAAAAATTGCCACTAGAAATAAAGCAAAAAACGATTCTGCCATAAACACGGCTTGCGATATTGGCATTATGGGGGTTAATTCTTTAATTGAATTAAACACAAGATTATTAAAACTATAATAAAAGAAGGTAAAAAAATGCGGAATCGTAGAAAAATTAAAAAGGTCGCTGCTAATTTTAAAGAGCCCGAGGTTTATTACTGCAAAAGAAAATATGGTTAGAGCTATCAGTAATAAAATAGTTAAAACATAAGAGATTATATTGAGACCACTGTTTTGATAATCTTTTAATTTTTTAGCCGCAAAGAGGCAAATTCGATTAAACAGAACTGACCATTGAAGATTAGCAGCCCACCTTTCAAGCTGTTTTTGATCGAGACTCACAACTGATAAATTTTTCATACTTTCTTCTAAAGCAAATAATGACGCCTGTTTTGTTCCGTATTTTCTTGTTGCTGAAAAAATTTTTATATACATTTGAAATATACTAGAGGGCTTGAAGACAAGAATAAATCTATGCACATAAACAATTAAAAGAATAATAAATAAACATAATACTGCTGGCCATAATAATTTCTCGTTTGAAAAACCAAATACTACAGCAAGCGACGCTAAAAATAAGGCCGCTGCAATGAAGTTGTATTTGATTGATTTAAAGAATGAGATCACCGCGTTGATTAAAGCAAACGCGAAGATCCAACTTCCCTGCTTAAAAACAAAAAAGGGTATTTTCCAAAACAAAACTATCGCCGGATAGAAAAATATGTATAACGACCAAGATAAGATACGCTTATTTTTTGTAACTAGCCAAACAACGGCAATAGCTGTAATTAAAATAAAAAACTTAAAACTCAATAACCACACATAGTACGGCAAAAATTTATTAACCAAAAAAATATCAATATCAAAAATAAAAAGTTTTACTATCACATAAACCCAGAATAATATGGCAACGATTTCTTTTAGAACAAAGAAAAATCGGCTAACGGCTCCCTTTTCTTTTTTTGGTTGTTGCGGTATTACTTCCTTTTTTATTTCAGTAACCCGTGTTATTTCTTCTTCCATAGATTAAACTTATTTTATTAAACTTTTTTCAATTTCGGGATATATTTTGTCTATTTCTTTTTGGAAATAAATAGTCCAATTTAAGGCTGTAATAACCTTAAGAAAGTGATTAACGTCCTCGGCAGATAGAACTTTGTCTGCCCTATCTTTCAACCATTTATCTAATACCTGATAACCGCCAATATAATAATTCCAGACTTGGGGCGTGATAGTGCCAAAATATTGGGCTTCATTAATATAAAGCCGACCCACTTTCTCATTATATTCTCTTTTTGTTACTCTGCTATCTCCCTTAATCGGAAAACTCGCGCTGATATTTTCTAATTTTTCTGATTTCAATAAATGCAAATCTACCAGTTCTTTGCCCAACTTAGCTATCTTGTTAAATAGTTTTTCGTCTTTTGTAAAAGGAATCCGCGGAAAATCAATCTTTAAAAAAACGTTATATTTATGGCGGTAAATATTTGAATATAAAATCGTATAGATATAATAAAAAACTTTTTCCGGTTCAATTCCCGTAGGAACACTCTGCCATAGTTTATCAGAAAAATTTACTCGCTGTTTTGCAAAATCATCAAAGAGCAATTTCTGTTTTTTGCTGTCTCCATAAATGAATAATGGAAAAACATAAGATTGATCTGCGGCTGAATGAATATCTGCTAATAAATCGGAAACAAAAACGTGATTAAAGTTTACGCCAGTTGGCGTTCTCCTGCTGCAAATCAAACCAATATTATCGCGATTAACAAAAACCTCTCTCAATAAAGCTGAAGGTCGAGAAATTACAGCCTCATGATATAATATCCATCTCTTATCAAACGGCCTATATAAATATTCCAAATATTTTTCATCTAAATTTTCATCTTCAGATAATTCTTGACGCGCTTTTTCTAATAACCACTCGGGACTATCTTTGATACCCAAGCTACTCTCAATGATTTCTTTAGGCAAATCCATATTAATAAATATACTCACACGATTTTTAAGTTCGGCTTTACTGGTTGAAACCGTAAAATTATCTCGTCTTGTTATAACCCCACTACCATCTTTTGTAAAAATTTCTTCTAGTGAAATAAACTTCTGATATCCTCCCTCCCCTTTCATATTTTTCGGTACAAAAAAATAATTTGGTTCTTTTTGCTCTAATTCTCGCCACTCTGTATTTTTAATATCCTTAATCTCTAAAAATTTATATTTTTCTTCTCTTAGTCCATATTTTTCAGCGTATTTTATTATGGTTTTTTTGTTTTCACCCGTTTTCACTAGTAAAATAATTCCAACTCCCTGCTGAATATCAAAAACGTTTTCGTCTTTTCCACCTTCGGGAGTTTTTTCTTTCAGTCGTGAATTACCATGTAAATTTAAGATATAAATCTCATCAAAATCGTCTAGAATTTTTTTTCTCATTGCGCGATGAATAATACCATCGAGATAAGAATTATTGGTAATCATTCCAATGATTCCTTGCCCTGTTTGTTCAATTTTCCAATGAGCAAAACGGATGAAGCGGATATAATCGTCTTGCATTACTCCTTTCTTTTTTTCTTTTTCTACGCCCAATCCTGTTAGATAATCTTTCATTTTGTCTTTTATAAAATCTAGTTGCTCAGAATGACTAACGGAATACGGCGGATTACCCATTATTACTAAGACGGGCGTATTCTCTTTAACCTTTTTAGCTTTTTTTGCTTCTTCAGATAAGCCAGCCACAAAAGGTAGCTGAGATTGCTGAATTTCAGAAAAATCAAGCGTGTTTGTCAGATAAAGCTGAAATCTGTCATGATTTTCCATTTTATATCCAAAGTCTTCCAGCAGCAAAAATGCCTTTAAGTGACCAATAATATAAGGCGCCATTAAAAGTTCAAAAGCGTAGTAATCTTTCAAAATATGGTTCCTAACAATCTGAAGCCAAGAACCAGCGCTTGAACTTTTATCTACTTCTTCTTTGGCAATTCTTATGGCGTTTGCTGGAAATGTTAAAGTACCTGACGCAGGGTCTAAAAGAGTTACATCGCTATCAGCAAAACCAAATTTTTTGTCAAACTTTTCTTTTAATAAAATATTGATCGAACGCGTAATATAAGAAACAACCGGCAAGGGGGTATAATAAACTCCTCTGGCTTTTCTTTTTTTAGAATCATATTCAGCCAAAAATGTTTCATAAAAATACATTAATGGATCACCGCCTCCTATTTCTTGGTGTAATTCTTTCTTAATTTTATCCATATCTGCGTAGGCTAAAACCGTGGCGATATCATCCACAATCCATTCAATATGCTCGGGCAACGCTTGAGAAGAAATTAACGAAAATGTATCATGCAAGATTTGGATATTTTTAGGAACTAACTGTTGGGCCATAAACCGATTGAATTTTTCGGCCCCGTCGTGCCTTAATCTTGCCGTAAAAAGTCCGTAAGTAATCGTTTGCGCATAGATATCTGCAAAGTCCTCTTTCGATAAATCAGATATCAAAAATTCCTTAAATGCATTGTATATTTGATCAATTTCTTCTTCCTTTTTGTCATCGAGTAAGTCTTTTATGAATCCAGGCAGCATTCGGGCGCGAACAGCCAATTCCTGCGCTAGTGATTTTGCCGTTTTTTTCTCCGGAATATTAAAAGTAATAAAAGTATTAATCAAATCAAAAAACGGCTCCTCTTTTTGGGGGACGGGCGGGTGATTTATTTTTAAGACGATTGGCATTCCGATGCGAACTTTTTTAATCCATTGTCCCTTGTCGCCTGTTTTGCGCCATAGCCAAAAATCAAAATAATTAGTTAAAATAAAATTTGGTAAGTTTTTTTTATATCTTTCTATCTGTTCTGTGCCCTCAATGGTCTCTAAATTTTCTATAGACAAATCTTTGGCCTCAATATAACCAATCAACTCTTTGCCTTTCCGAATAGTAAAATCTGGAATACCTGCGGCAATTTTTCTCGCTTGCACTGTGATGTTTGCAACTTTGCCCTTTGATTTTAAAAAATCTTCAATAAGTATTTTAAGATCAGGGTAGTAACTTGGTTCGGTAGTATCCCCTGTTTTATAAGTTTTATAAATATTTTTAAAATATTGATTTAACATGGTATTTACTTATGCAATAATTTTAAAATATCCTTTTTATTATATCGCCGGTCGCCGCGGCGGCCAAAACGGATAGCCTTAAAAATACCCTTATTATCCCAGCTCCTGAGGGTATTCGGATGGCAATTCAGAAGCTCACAAGCTTGTTTTAGAGTAAGAATTTTTGGAAGTTTTTCAATTTTCATAAATAAACATTGACTTAACATAAGTTTACAATAAAAAGGAGCGAGAGTAAAGCTCTAAGTTTTTTATAATAAAAATCGAGATTCATAAATTGGATCTCAATTTTGTCTATTCGTTGGACAAGAGGTTCTGGGCCTCAAAAAAACACCAAATCATCATCACCTTATTCAGGATAAGATTCGGTGTCTATTTGATAATTTTAACTAAAATTATTTAACAATCTGGCAATCGTTTACGACGATATTTCCCAGCTTGCCGGATACTTTCCCCTTAAGAGTAATCTGTTGCCCTTTAGAAATATCAATGAGTTTAGACTCGTCGCTTTTAGCAAACATGCATTGCACTTTATCAAGTATTGCGTATTTGTAACCTTCAAGCGAGATATAAGGCGTATTCAGTATATCTTTTCCGATTGTATCTACGGTGCCGGAAATCTCCACTAATTTTCCTTTATATTTTGCATCGGCGGCAACTTCATTGGCTTTATAGGCTTCGCTTATTTCAAGTCCGGTAGTTTTAATAACTTCTTGTGTTTTAGTATTTTCGGCAGCAGACTGACCCTCTTGATTTCCGCCGGTTTCATTGAGATTTTTCGTTGAGTCACCGCTTCCAGCGATGGCAACTATAATGATGACCGCAAAAACAAATATAACCCAAAACCACCATCGTTTATAAAATCTTTTTTTAGTAATTGACTGATTATCCATAAATTAGAATTGATTAATAAATTATTTTTCGACCTTTATTTCTTTGAATTGATAAATTGAAGGCCCGCGAGAAACAAAAAGCTCCCCGCCGGCGATAGCCTTTCGGCTACCCATACCTCTTTCGAGATATGACCAATCACGGTGCTCCGACGAAGAGCTTACTGCCGTGATTGGTTTTTGTGCCATGCCCGCTGGAAAACCAGCAAGTTTAGGCAATTAAGTTGTTATTTAGATATTAGCTCAAAATTGGACTTTTTGGAAGATTAGTTACCAACAACTTCTCATTTGCTACATAATTGCCCTATCTTTTGATTCAGCATATAATAAAATAAGTTTTCAAAAACAAAGCATGTTCAAGCGGCATAAACAAATTAAACCAAAAATTATCATCCAGCCCGAACAACTTCGGCGCGCTCTTTTTATGACCGGACGCGAGTATATTAAAACTCCAGAATATCAAAAAGAGGCGAAAAAAAGATTTGAAGAATTAGCTGAACCGGCGCGCAAACAGTTCAAGGAATTAGCCAAGCAGATTAATGATCGAATCAATTACAGCGGACTTCCACAGATAGTAATACAAATTAAAGAACAATTCGCATCTATTTTAAAATTTAATAAATTATTTTCTGATGGACAAATAATCAAGATTCCTCCGCCCCGCCCATCGTTTTCCACAAATGCCGAATTAATTGAAATAATATCTGAAAAAGCTGCCGAGAAAGCATTAGCGAGATTCAGAAAGAAACCGCCAAAACAAAAAATAATTCTTTTTTTCACCAAAAACGGCGATCTTTATCGCGAACCAAAAGAGAAATTCTGCTACCGTATGCAAGAACAAAAGCTTCGGCTTCGTATTTTGAAAAGCCTCACGCATCAATACAAAAACACAGAGACTATAAAACTTGAAACCGAGTGTCAAAGCAATGAAGTGATTCGTAAAACAATTGGAGAAATAAATCAAAATGCAAAATACCATCTAAAATTAAAAGGGAAATTGATTGAATCTAAACCATATAGCGGCTACCGAATAAACCCTATTTACATAATTAAACATGCAGACTAACTATACCCACTAGGTAGAGTTAATAACTTTTTTGAAAAACAGCTTAATTAAGCTGTTTTTTTATAGCTATAACTCTATTTGACCGGCATTTAAAAGGTATGTGCGTGTCGCTGTATTCTGAAAATAGAGGTTGAGGTTGAAATAATAATCATTAACTAATAAAAACATGGGAAATAAATTAGAATGGCGAACGGAAAAACGGCGAGTCAAAGACCTTCTTCCGTTCAAAAATAATCCGCGAACTTTACCTGACAAACAGCGCGAGGACCTCATAAAATCAATCCGCAAATTTAATCTTGTAGAAATTCCCGCTATAGACTTCAACGGTAAAATCTTGGCCGGACATCAACGCGTTGCTGTTTTGCAGCTGTTAAAACGAAGTAACGAATTAATTGATGTCAGGGTCCCAAACAGACCGCTGACCGAATCGGAGCAAAAGGAATATTTATTGACGAGCAATCGCGTGCACGGCGACTGGGAGTACGACATTCTGTCTCAATATTTCGATGTGGACACGATGCTTGCAGCCGGCTTCGATGATAATGATCTTTCGATAATTTTCGCCGATGCGCTTGAAGTGACTGATGATGAATTCGATGTTGAAGCCGAGATCAAAAAAATTAAGAAGCCGAAAGCCAAACTCGGCGACTTATATGCTCTCGGCCCGCACCGGCTTATTTGCAGCGACGCACTTGATCATAAAACCGTAGATAGATTAATTGGCAAAAATAAAATCGATATGGTTTATTGCGATCCGATCTATAATATTGGACTGCGATACGATACCGGCGTCGGCGGAAAGGCAAATTATGGCGGAATGACAAACGATTCAAAATCAGACGAAGAATACCGGCTATTCCTAAAACGCTCAATGGAGAATGCCTTATCATTTGCAAAACCCGATTGCCACATGTTCTATTGGTGCGATCAGAAATATATCGGCATGGTGCAAAGTCTTTTTTCCGAACTCGGTTTAGATAACAAAAGAGTCTGCCTTTGGATAAAGGGCCCAGCGAATCCGGTGCCGAAAGTGGCATTTAATAAATGCTATGAGTCGTGTGTTTACGCGACACGGGGAAATCCATATCTTTCGCCGGCATTTCTGAATTTTTCCGAAGTTCTAAACAAAGAAACCGGTACCGGCAACAGACTTCTGGATGACATTATGGACATCGTAGACATATGGCTGGTCAAGCGAATCGCCGGCATTGAATACGAGCATGCAACGCAAAAACCGGTCACGCTTCACGAGAAGCCGATCAAGCGCTGTACTAAACCCGGCGGTACAATTTTGGATTTATTTGGCGGCGCCGGCAGTACTCTTATTAGTGCCCACGCTATGAAACGCGTCTGTTATATATCAGAAATTGAACCGCTCTTTGTAGATTTAATAATTAATAGGTTCCAAAATTATGCAAACATCAAAGCAAGAAAAATCAATTAAGCCGGGAACGATTTGGCAGTTGGGCGAGCATCGGCTCGCCCTTGGCGATGCGCGAGACAAAAAGCTGCTTACGCGCCTCATTGGCAAAGAAAAAATTAATTTAATCTGTTGCGATATTCCGTATGCAATCGCGGCGGTAGAAAGCAAGCGAGGATTCGGAAAGCTCGTCAAAGACAAAATCATTGCCAATGACCAACTCCAATCCGAAAGAGAATATAAAGAATTTAATCGAAGCTGGCTTGAAACAATTGTGTCGTTCCTCACCAAGAAAAATTCGGCATACATATTCAATTCCGATCGCATGGTTTTTGCCTTACGAGAAGGGATGATTGAGGCCGGATTTAAATTCGCCCAGCTTTTAATCTGGATAAAATCGCAGGCAGTGATTGGCCGTCTTGATTATGCGCCACAGCATGAATTGATAATTTATGGCTGGTATGGCACGCATCAATTCAGGCGCTCAAAAGATAAATCCGTGCTGTTTTATCCCAAGCCAGCAAAAAGCATATATCATCCAACGACGAAACCAATCGGATTAATCAGACGACTGATTCTTAACAGCACGAATATTGGCGACGCGGTCTATGACGGCTTCTGCGGTTCCGGAACTTGTTTGTTGGCCTGCGAGCAGACAAAACGCCGATGTTTTGCAGTTGAAGTTGATCGGGAATATTGTCAAACAATAATTAACCGCTTTGAGAAACTAACCAAAATCAAAGTGAAAAAACTGCTATGAAAAATCAGAAACAAAAAGAAATACTCATTGAACAACTAAAAAAGACACCGATCGTTCAAGTTGCCTGCGAAAAAACTGGAATTAGCAGAGCAAGTTATTATCGCTGGCGCAAAGAAGACGAAGCCTTTGCCAAAATAGCAGATGAAGCAATAACAGAAGGCTCGCTTTTTATTAATGATATGGCTGAATCACAATTGATGTCGGCAATCCGCGACAAGAATATGACTGCCATAATTTTTTGGTTAAAACATCACCATAAGAATTATGCGACCAGAGTTGAAGTAAATGCCAGCATCAAAAACATAACTGCAGAATTAACCGAGGAACAAAAATCAATAATCAAAGAGGCATTGCGGCTCGCTTCAATTGATAGCGAGAACGCGGACCACCTCCTGATTAAAAACAATGACGACTCAAACTCAAATGATAATCAGCCGAATGCTGACAGACCATCAAGTCAGGACGGCAGTAACTAAGGAGAGCCATGAATGGTTCTTCGCGGTATATTTCAGCCATTATATAAAGCACGAAACGGCTCCGTTCCAAAAAGAGATGTTCGCAATAAGTGAAGATGAAAACATAAAAAATGCGGTAATCGTGGCTTTCCGCGGCTCGGCCAAGTCAACCATTATGGCACTTTCCTACCCTATCTGGGCGATCTTGGGCAAACAGCAAAAAAAGTTTGTTCTGCTGTTAAGCCAGACCCAGAACCAGGCTCGCCAGCTAATGACCAACTTAAAACAGGAACTGGAAACAAACGAAATTTTACGAACGGACTTAGGTCCGTTTCAGGAAACAGATGATGAATGGAGATCATTTTCAATCGTACTGCCAAAATACGCCGCTCGCATCACGGCCGCCTCAAGCGAACAAAGTATCAGAGGCATTAGGCATGGCACTTATCGGCCGGACTTAATTATTTGCGACGATGTTGAAGATTTAAATTCGGTTAAAACTCGCGAAGGCAGGGATAAAACATATCAGTGGCTGACCGGCGATGTTTTGCCGGCCGGAGACAAAAACACAAAGGTTATAATGATTGGGAACCTGCTGCATGAAGACTCCGTCTTAATGAGGCTTAAACAAAATATCGAAGAACGAAAACTGGATGGAATTTTTAGATTCTATCCATTGCTAGATGAAGCGGGCAATATCGCCTGGCCGGGCAAATATCCCACTGCAATAGAAATTGAGGCGCTTAAAAGGACAATTGGCAATGATATTTCTTGGCAGAGAGAATATTTATTGCATATCGTTCCCAATGCCGAACAAGTAATAAGGCCTGAATGGATTAAATATTATTATGAGCTGCCAAATGATAAACACTTGCTTTATGCTATAACCGGTGTTGATTTGGCTATCTCTGAAAAAGAAACGGCCGATTATACGGCCGCGGTTTCAGCGAAAGTATATATCCTTAACGAAAAAAGATATATATTTATTCTGCCCAACCCGCTTAATAAAAGGCTGTCATTTCCGGAAGCATTACAAAATCTAAAATTGCTATCAACAAGCATAGGCAATGGCCATAAAACCAGGTTGATAATTGAAGATTGCGGCTACCAGAGAGCGATTATTCAGCAATTAAAAGACGAAGATTTCCCGGCCGAAGGATTTGATTTAAAAGGCAATGATAAAAGAACCCGACTGATGCTGACTAGTAATTTGATTGAATCGGGATGTGTTCTTTTCCCTAAAAAAGGCGCAGAAAATATTATTGAACAGATCGTCGGATTCGGCGTAGAAAAACATGATGATTTGGCGGATGCTTTTTCTATTTTGGTACTGCATATTACAAAAAAGCCTTATGTAGTTCCGCAAATTTTTTGGATATGATAGTTATCTACTTGTTGCCGACTGAAGCCCTCTGGACTCACTAGCGCCATTGCGTCATCCCTTTGTGTTGAAAGGTCGATATTAACCAATCAATACAAAGCCATGGAACAAACAACAACAAATATAAGCCAATTGAATAGGGCTAATTTAGAGGTGCCGGTCAGGTATTGCCTTTATGCGCGAAAATCGAGCGAAGAAGAAGAAAAGCAGGCCCTAAGCATTGATTCGCAAATCCGGGAAATGATGCAAATGGCCCAAAGAGACAGTCTGAACATCATTGATGTTTACAAGGAATCGCATTCGGCCAAAGATGCCAACCAACGGCCGGTATTCAATAAGCTTATTGAGGATATCAAAAGCGGGAAATTCAACGGCATAGTCTGCTGGCATCCCGATCGCCTCTCGCGTAATGCGCCGGACTTGGGCACGGTCGTGGATCTGCTTGATAAAAAACTTCTGGTTGAGATAAGAACTTACGGCCAGCGGTTTACCAACAATCCCAATGAAAAATTCCTGCTGATGATTTTGGGCTCGCAATCAAAATTGGAAAACGACAATCGGTCGATAAACATTAAAAGAGGCCTGCGGACTCGACTTGAAATGGGTCTTTGGCCGACAACCGCGCCGACCGGTTATCTGAATTCAAACCGAACCGACCAGCGATGCCAAAGTTTTATCGATCCGGCCAGGGGCCCGGTTATCAAACAAATGTTTGAGAAAGTCGGGTACGACCATTGGAGCGGACGAAAAATATATTATTGGCTCAAAGAAATTAATTTCACAACCCGAACCGGCAAAGCATTAAGCTTAAGCAATATATATCTCATTCTAAAAAATACCTTCTACTATGGAATGATGGAATATCCCCGAGGCGGTGGAAAGTGGTATCAAGGAAAACATGAAACCTTAATTGACAAAGATCTATTTGAGCTCGTAAAAACACAACTTATACGAACCGAAATTGTAAATAGAGACAGGGAGTATGCTTTCACTCGCCTAATTAAATGCGGCCATTGCGGATCAGGCATATCGGCTGAAGGAAAAACAAAAATACAGAAAAACGGGAATATCCACCATTATATTTATTACAGCTGCAGTCGATTCAATGATCATGGATGCAAATGCGGTTACATCAGGGAAGAAGAGCTAATAAGGCAATTGGAAAATATGATGGATCAGATTGATCTGAATGAAATCGGCATCAAACAAAAAATCAAAGCCGAGGTGGAGAGGCATAAAAAGTTCCAAGCCGGACTACTCGGGATAAAATCAAAGATTAAAGTAGCCGATATAGATATCCGAAGCTATACGAAATATATTTTACGAGAAGGGACAATTTACGAAAAACGCGAGCTTCTCGGCTGCCTAAAAAGCCGGCTGATTCTAAAAGATAAAATACTTATACTAGAACAATAGAGAATAAAAAATCACGGGATTAAGTTCCGTGATTTTTTAATTCTCCATTGGAATATATCCTCTTAACTCAACCATTCCCATCGTATTTTCCAATCAGTTCTCGCAAGATTATTTAAAGTGCTAACTACAAGAAATGAACGCGGATCATCAAAAGTTAATCCCATGGAAAAACGCCTGAACCTTCTTTGTTTCTTGTCTGGCCCGGCCGAGAGTCGAATAATAAGTTCATAAGCAATTTCCTCAAGAACCGGAAGCTTGCTTTTAATCAGGTGAGCCTCGGCCCGATCTATATGATTAAAGCTTCCATGTGCTAAATCATTTCGCAAATCATACATGGTTTTGCCGTCACTTTTTTCTAAAAAAGCTTTAATAAACTCATGGTCTAATCCAAAAACTTTTGTTAGCGCAAGCTGCGTTTTAGTTCTCAGGCTGAGTATACATTCGGAATAGGCCTTTTTTACAAAATCTATCGGATCATTCTGGTATATTTCTTCGTGTATTTTTTTAACACATTCATCGATTTTATTTTTTCTTTCCTCTTTACTTAAAATTTCTATTCCGAACTCCTTTCCCACCTCCATTTCACCATCTACAAGCGCCACCGCAAGGCTCTCCATGGCGATATAATAATTCAAATACTGGGTAAAAATATTTGTAGAGTTTTTTGCCGTTGTATACCAACTCATCGCCGAATCTATTACGGTCATATCAGGACTCTTTAAACTTAACAAATATTCTCCGAGCAATCTAAAATCTTTTTTACTAAGACGAAGTTTCCCCGTGCCACTTTCATACATACTATATTTCAAAAACCACTCGGCTTTGCCGTCTATACGAAAGGTAATTCTATTAAGAAATAGCCCAATTACATCTAGTGCATCGCCTATTGTATCTACATCAATATTAGGTAAAAGGACTGTGCCATCATAAATCTGGATATTAAAATTGGCTTTATCGGACGCCTCCGGCATTTTTACTTTGTGTAAAAGTATTTTCAAATCTCCTGCGCTAGAATTCAAAAAGTCATATGGGATTTCGAAATTAGACCTAACTACAAATTCAATAGCATGCCTAGCTGTTGCTATTATATAAAAAAGGCAACCTGCAATTCGTTTATCTTTTTCGTTTTTTGTCGCCTCAGCAACCAGTTTTTGTATTTCATTAGATTCACCCGGATATACTATTGGCTTCCATTCGCCAACTAAATTGTAGCGCCCAGGAAATCCTATTTCATAAAAAGGCCTTCCATTCAACATCCACATGGGCTTAAGAGCGTCCAAAGAACCCATAAATATTGTAATCTCCCCGCTTTCATTAAAACCATAGCACATTTGATCCGTGCCATTATCGCGCCTTTTAAAATAGCTATGGGAACCGTTTGAATGATGAATATCTATACCGTATAATCCATTCTCATTTGTAAGCATTTCCATAACACTAAAAGAATTAGGGAGGGGATAGAATTTTTGGCCTTTGGTAAAATTCTTCAATATCCGATAATATTTTTTTAAAAAATCATGAAGGAAATCGACAAGTTGTTGCAAGTGCAATAAATTAACCTCTAAATTAAACTTTTCTTCCTCCGTATAAAGTCTTTTAACAATATCGTTAAACGTATCATTTAATAGTCTGCAAAATTCTGGATTTTTATCTTTATAGGATTCGGCCTTTTTTAAAAGAGCATCAATGTGCGTACCCTTAACCGGTGACACAAAAGGAGCGAATCCTATATCTGTCTGCCCATGTGGCAATGGATAAAGCTTATAAGTATCTCCCATGGCGTTTCCTATCAGATTGGCCATAAGCAAATAGGTATCGTATTCAACAATTAACTTCCTAAATGTATCCTCCGGGTTATCCAATGCTCGGTTTTTTAACTGTTGCTTTGTTTTTTGAAGAAAAAAATAAAAAGACCTGATTCTATCAGGTGTTTCATCTGTTATGCCTTCTGCTCTCAATAATGTAAGCACAAACTGCAAGCCGCCGCTATCTTTAGCGTCCGTAAATAACCTATAAATACAAAAACCACTTTCCATTAAAGCTTGCTAATCTTCTAAATAATTCAAATTGAAGCCCCTCGGTAGGGGCTCACTAGAAAGTCCAGGGGGTAGGAGTCGAACCTACCTGAAACGGTTTTACAGACCGCCGCATCAGCCGCTCTGCCACCCCTGGCCAACCTACGCTCCGGGTTACATCGGAGCTTCGGTCTGGTAAATATCTATTTAAACAACTGCCCGCCCTTCCGAAGCTCAAATGCCATTTGAGCGAAGGAGGGCCACCCCTGGAATTATTAAAATTTTACCATTTTAGGCTAAAAAGTCCAGACCAGTAAAACAAAAAATCCCGCACCTTTTTGCCAGAGCCAGCGGTCGGAATTGAACCGACGACCTACTGTTTATCCCGCACCTTTTGCCGTAGAGCCGAGAGAGGGATTCGAACCCACGACCTACTGTTTACAAAACAGTTGCTCTACCACTGAGCTATCTCGGCAAAAGGTGCGGGACTCTGCCATTGAGCTACTTCGGCAAAAGATGGCGGGGCAAGCTGAGCTATCTCGGCGAATGTAACGGGGCGGGCAAAACCGTTGCGGAGTTTACCCCGTAAATTTTATTAATAAAAATTTTACGGGGCCGGCTGCCGCCCGACGCGACGTCGGGACGAGCCTCGCCCTTTTGGGCGGGAGCTACGCTGGCACAAAGGCGCGGGATTTTTTTAAGAGAATATACTCTCGCTACTCAAACTGCTGAAATTGATTTTATAGATTTTTCCCTTTTAAGCCCTTAATCTCATTTAGCTTATCCTTCACTTCCTCGTCTTGGGAATTAAATTTGAGCACCCGCCTAAAACAGGCTCGGGCGTCGCTGTAATTTTTTTGATTGAGATATAAAAATCCAAGAAATCTATAAGCGTTCGCGTCTTTTGGATTGGTAGCGATTAAATCAATGTATTTTTTCTCTTCATCCGACACCGGAACTTCCTCGGTGACTTGCGAGCTTGTCGGGACCAACGGCGTCGGTTCTTCAATTTTAGTTCCGCTGCCGTTAGCAATTGTCTCGACTTTTTCTTTGAAAGCGACGTCTTCATCTTTGGCGACTTCCTGATTTATTTTTTCCAGGGTTTCGGAAACCTCAGCTTTATCCAGAGTCTCCAAAACCCGTAGCTTTTCTTTCTTTTTCAAATGCATATATTCCCGCCAAGCGCCCGACCTGATTTGCCAAACTTGAGACCGCTCTCTGGACCGTTTTATCAGATCAACAAATAGATTGTCAATTTTTAAAATTAAAAGTCTGAATTTACGCAGATTTTTTTCCAGCCATTCCAAAACCTTCGGCCGATAAGTTGAGTATCTGATTCCTTTAATTCGCGCTCTCAATCTTTCGCCCAAACTAATTTGGGGCGCCACCTGAATTTCTTGCAGCTTAATCAAAGTAGGAATTTTTTTCATCACCATGAAAAAAATTCCTACTAAACCCACTCCCGTCAAAATTAAACCGACAATGGTTGCGATGGTCATTTTTATTAGATTTCAAATCTTATGAATTTGCCAATTTTGATATTTTCTCCCAGCTTGGCAATTGCTTCATTGATCAGATCTTGAACGGTTCGCTCGGGATTTTTGATAGACGGCTGCGCTAAAAGTTCCTCCGCGCTTTGCGGATCGGTTGCGGAAATTTGCAGACATAGCTCGTGGGCCAAACTCTTAAAGTTTTCGTTTCGCGCCACAAAATCAGTTTCGCATCCCAACTCCAACATCGCCCCAATTTTCTGATTAGAATGAATATAGGAATCGATCAGGCCGGCCTTAATTTGGCGCTCGGCTTTTTTCGCGGCGATATCGGCACCCCGTCGGCTCAAAATTTCCAAGGCTTTTTGTTCTTCCCCCGCCGATTCTTCCAACGCCTTTTTGCATTCAATCACGGAGGCGCCGGTTTTGGCTCTTAATTTTTTAACTGCGTCTGTGCTAATCATACCAGGTAGTAAAAATTCGACTGTTTTCTATTCGCTTTCAGCGAATAGAAAACGAATCAATTTCAAATACTAAGTAATTAAAAGTTTAAGATTCAACTCAAAGATTGCTGCCTTTTTTGTTCGGAACTGTCGAATTTTCACTACCTGGCATATTTTTTTCAGCCAAGGCTACTGACGGATTAGGCTTTATATCTTTTAGGTTACTGACGATCGTTTCCATTAAGATTTTAATGGACGAGGAAGCATCGTCATTGGCCGGAATGACATAATCGATTAGTGATGGATCGACGTTGGTATCACAGATTGCGATTACCGGAATTTTTGTTTTTTTTGCCTCCCGAACAGCCAAAATGTCTGTTTTAACATCGGCTACAAATAAAGCGTCGGGGAGCCTAGCCAAATTTTTTATTCCTTCAAGCTGCCCCTGCAATTTTGTCAGTTTTTTTTGCAACTGAACTCTTTCTTTTTTTATGTATTTATCCCAGCCGCCGCTTGCTTGCTGTTCGGTCAAATCTTTGTAATATTGCAAGCGCTTGGTAATGGTCTTAAAATTTGTTAGCGTTCCGCCGAGCCAGCGCTCGGTCGCATAGGGCATGCCCAAGTTCTGAGCCGTGTCTTTAATATATTTTTTTGATATCGGTTTCGTTCCGATAAAAACTATAATCCCCCCTTTGGCCAAAATACCTTTCATAAAATTTAGCGCTTCGGCCAAATTTTTAGAAGTTTTTTCCAAATCAAAAATATGGATGCTTGTTTTATCCGCAAATATAAATTGCTCCATTTTGGGATGCCAACGCGATGTTTTATGCCCAAAATGAACTCCTGCCGCCAGTAATTCCTCTGCGGAAGGTAATTTTAACTCCCCCGGTAATTGGGTCTTTTGTTCGTCGGTCATAATCTGTATTATTTTTTTATATAATTAGTATATCTTAAAAATTCCAAAAAGGCAACAGCTAACCTTGCCAAATACCTGTTTTGTGATAGAATAGACAAGAAATAAAACTATTGATATCTTTCGTATATTAATTATAAATTCGTCTTTCGTCATCTATTTATGAAAAAAGATATTCATCCAACTTATTATCCCCAAGCAAAAGCCACTTGTGCCTGCGGCAATACTTTTAGCGTTGGCTCAACCAAGCCGGAACTCAATGTTGAAATTTGCTCAGCATGCCATCCTTTCTACACCGGTAAAGAAAAGCTGATAGACACAGCCGGCCGAGTGGAAAGATTCAGACGGCTGGAAAGCAAAAAGAAAGAAATTCAAGCTAAAAAACCGACCAAAAAGCCCCGAGTAAAGAAAGCCAAATAATTTTTTAGTTCCCTATGAGCGCACAAACCAAAGGAGTAATCATGGAAATTCGAGCCGGCACCGGAGGCGAAGAAGCAGCTATTTTTGCCGCTGATCTTTTCAGGATGTATAGCAAATACGCTCAAGG
>Ga0315288_10001059_pt1 | contig 35099 bp, 38 predicted proteins | sample YL17G11_20_MG_FD_203454 | JGI IMG/M metagenome (GOLD analysis project Ga0315288, IMG submission 203454) | Sediment microbial communities from Yellowstone Lake, YNP, Wyoming, USA - YL17G11_20 | ecosystem: Environmental > Aquatic > Freshwater > Lake > Sediment | place: USA: Wyoming | collected...
AGTTTCTTCCTCGTAAGCGCAGATTTTCATTGCTCCTTTTAGCACTAGGAAATAGTCTATTTGTCCTCTCTCATGTTTATGCCAAGCTCTGATGATGTTTGGGTAACTGCAACTAATGTTTGTTTGAGTAATCCAATCATCCCCGAAGAGATCCTTCCAGTCCTTTCTCAGAGCTTCAGCGAAGAATCCTCTTTCGTCTGGTATCACGTTTATTTCTTGGGTTTTCACACCGTTGAGCGGGTATTCCTTCATGTTTCCACCTCAGAATAGTCTCCTACATGAACTCTTAGTGCTTTTTGGTTTGGGCTTTTTACGATCTTTGTATTTCTTCCCACAAGGCTTTCCTCGAGTCTTTCTACTCCTTTTATGAATGCGTTTTCAAGCACGACACAATACTCGATGGAGCTTCCTATTATTTGGGTTTCGTTTCCTATGCTTGTGTATGGTCCTATGAAGGAGTTTTGGATGATGCAGTTCTCTCCAATTATGCTTGGGCCTCTAATCACACTGTTTGTGACTTTTGTTCCTTTTTGGATTGCAACGCGTCCTTCAATCTTGCTTTCTGTTGTCTCCGTTCTTATGTCGCGTTTGACGTATTCGTCTAGGACTCTGGCGTTGGCGTATAGGATGTCGTCTTTCTTGCCTATGTCGAGCCACCAATCGTCTAGTTGCTCGGCTTCCACCTTGTGACCTAGGTTTATCAATTCCTGTATAGCGTCTGTTATCTCCAATTCTCCTCTCCAAGAGGGGCCGATTCTATCTATGGATTGATGAATCTTGTTTGAAAAAACGTAAACGCCTACTAGTCCTAGGTTGCTTGGCGGAGTCTTCGGTTTTTCGACTAGTTTCACGACGTGTCCTTTCTTGTCTAGTACCGCTATTCCAAACCGCGTTGGATCTTCAACTTCCTTCAGCAAGATGAGGGCATCTAGATTGTTCTTCTTGAATTTCGCCACAAGCTCATTGACGCCTTTGCCGATCAGGTTGTCACCCAAATACATTATGAAGTCGTCTTCGCCCAAGAAATCGCGGGCTGTTTTCACTGCATGGGCGAGACCCAGCGGTTCTTGCGGTATATATGTCACTTTCACGTTCCAAGTGGAGCCATCCTTAACGTAATTCTTAACGTCCTGTCCTGTTTCTGGAGCTATTATCACGCCAACATCATTGATGCCAGCTTGTGAGATGTAATCCAAAACATAACCTAGAATTGGTTTGTTGGCAACGGGAATAAGCTGTTTGGCAGTTGTGAAGGTCAACGGTCTGAGTCTTGTGCCTTTGCCGCCACTGAGGACAAGAGCTTTCATTTTGAGGCCTCATCGTCATTACGATTTAAGCGGAATCTCTTATATATCTTGACTAGAAATGCTTTTTCCGAATTTGGGTACAGAATTGCCCTCTTGAAGACCGCTTCAGGCTTTGTAGATCAACTCTGACTGTGCCCCTTCAATTTTCTTTTAATTCCTTCAACTTCCTCCAAAATCCTCTTGTCCTTCACTTCTTCCTTTCGTTTTTCATTCGAATCCAAAATCAAACGCAACAACTTTGAATCATAACCTTCCAGAAGCAGCTCGACGTTAGGGATAAGACAGTGCCCACCGATAACATCAGGAAACATAACTGGTCTATCTGACCTGATTCGGTGCGTGTCTTCAATAAAATCCACGACATCAGCGAAATCGGCTCCAACTTGATTGCCTATTCGGTGCATTTCTTGGAAACATGCAATCATCCACGCTCTGTAAGTAGTTTCAAAAAGCTTGGCCAGTTCAGTTTCAGCGCAGCTTTTCAGAACCTTGGTTTTCAGGCCGAGTTTCTCAAAATGATTGCGAGCGGCATCAGCTGCCTCGGCATTGGCGCCACCTACATATTTCGTCCAGCGCTTCAGTTCCCACTTCATGTGTTCTGGGTTTTTGTGCACTCCTCGAACTGGAGAGTGTGCGACGAGGCAATTACTGCATTTCTCGTATATTCCGATCGTTGTTTTAGGCGGAACCGTGCTGTTGATTATCACGAGCTTTGGCTCAAATTTTCCGATGTAGCTTGTCACAATATCAACGATTTTGCTCTTGTTTGAACATGGGAGACATATGTGGATGATATCGACCTTGTTTGGTAGTGTAGTCTGTCTAAGACTTTGCATCTTCGACTTATCAGTGTCAAAGCCAAAAACAATGAATTTCCCGCTCTCATTCAACAACTCAAACAGTGGTCGTCCAACTTCGCCTAAGCCAACAACCAAGACTGTTTCTTTTGGCAATCATCTGGCCTCCGAACTGAAAACACGATTAAATCATCAAACTATTTAAACTTCCCACCTTTAAAAGATGTGAAGACAGACGTGAATAGCATGTCCAAACCGAAGCTTGGAGAAGGCGTGGTTGCAGCCAAGAACGTCAAATTCGGAGAAAACGTTACGATTTGGAATTATGTCGTCATCTGTGATGGAACAACCATAGGCGACGAAAGCTGCGTTGGCAGCTTCTGTGACATAGGAAAAGACGTTGTAATAGGGAAAAACTGCAACATTCAAGCACATGCCACGATTTCTAATGGATGCAGAATCGGCAACAACGTGTTCATCGCGCCCAACAGTAGCCTTCTCAATGATAGATACCCCAAAAGCAGTAGACTTTCACCTCCAACCATCGAAGATAACGCTGTGATCGGCGGAGGCGTCACAATACTTCCGGGAATCACAGTTGGAAAGGATGCTGTTGTAGCCGCAGGAAGCGTAGTCACTAAAGATGTTCCACCACGAACGGTCGTGAAGGGCATCCCCGCAAAAGCCGCGATGACTTTGAATGAGTATAAGGCAAAACAGAAAAAGTACATTAACAAAGGCTAAGCGTGAAAGAATGAAATTCTGGTATGACGCCTGCACCGGCAAACACATGAGATACGGAGCTGCAATAGCTAAGCACCTCAGAAAGGCAGGCCATGAGATCATATTAACCACGAGGGAACACCCAGACACGCTGGCTTTGGCTCAAGCTCTTGGCGAGAAGCCACTCGTAATTGGAAAGTATTCTCCATCATCTCTGTTCACAAGACTTGATGAGAGCGCAAGCAGAACGCTACAGTTTTCAAAGCTGTTCAGGGATAACCTTCCTGACGCTGCAATCGCTCATCAATCAGTTGAGCTCTGCCGAACCGCATTTGGATTAGGGGTCCCAATAGTCCTAACCGCGGACACTCCGCATGCAATTGCAGTGAACAAGCTTACAATACCGCTTGCAAGCACCTTAGTTACTTCAGAAGCCATTCCGAAAAACCTCTTCAAAAAGTTCGGTGCATGGAACATTACTAGGTTCAAAGGAGTTGACGAGGTTGCTTGGATTAAGAGCTTCAAGCCCCCGAAGAAGAAGCCGAGAAAACCGCAAATACTGATTAGGCAAATGGAGACGCGAGCTGCTTACGCCCTTGGGAAAGATGATGATATAGCCAAGATTGCACAGAAACTGCAGCCGTTAGGTGACGTTCTGTTCGTTTCACGCTATGATAGAACGGAAAAGGCCGGTGCTATAGACAAGAATCAGTTTGTAGACACTGCCAAAGCGGCTGCAAACGCAGATCTGGTTGTAAGCGTCGGCGGAACCATTTCAAGGGAGGCTGCACTGCAAGGGGTGCCAAGTATTGCAGTGTCGGAGATGGGCCGCACCTATGTCAACAAATATCTTGCTAAGAAGGGATTCCCACTCTTCATGGTAAAGCCCCAGCAGGTTCTGGATTACGCCAAGAAATACATTGGGCGAAGGTTTGATGTGAAGGAGAAACTCGCTGAGTTCGAAGATCCCGCTGAACTTGTCAGCAAGATTGCCACGCAATCTGTTGAATCTAAGTGTTGAGAAGAGCATAGATGCTACGTTGTCGATTCTCAGTGCTGCGGTTATCTTTGTTACTCAGTTAAGACAGATGAATTATGGAACATTGTTTCATAATCGCTTTAGGCTTTGACGGAGTCTATTCTGTAATTGGTGATGTATGTTATGAGCGTTCAAGAGGTAATTCTTTTTGCTGTCGACCTCTTCGAGACTGAAGGAAGGGGCGAGTTCAAGTGTCCAAGGTGCGGAGTTGAAATATCCCCAGATGACACCACAGAGAATGTATACAAAATCTTGGATGTAGCCATGAAAGAAGATCGGCTGGACAAGGTAATTCTTGAATGCAATAAATGTGGAAGTCGCATTCATCTAACAGGTTTCAATTTGCTGACCAAATGAAACAACGATTTCGCTTAAGCCTCCTTTTTCTCTCATACAAATCTGCCGTGAGAAATGCCACGACTCACAAAAGAACAAATAACCAAAAAGATAAGTCTAGAGTATTATCAAGAGACAAGTTGAAAGTTGGAAAACAGGATGCGCCCCTGCAAGTGTGTGAAGTGTGCCGACTTCCCCTGTTCGGATGTAGACAAAGATCGCTACTCAGTTCCAGACATAGAGATTGAGCCCGAGAAGATCAGAGCACTAATGATTTCGGAAGCTCCACCTCAAGATGCAGGTGACTACTTCTATGAACAATCCAATCCTTTCTACGCGCAGACAACTGTACAAGCCTTCAATGATGCAGGTTTAAGGGTTTCTTCTATGAAAGACGTGCTTAACTTGGGAGTGTATGTCACTACGGCCATAAAGTGCGCGAAAACTGCGGTACCCTATATCTCCAGAAACCATAGAGAATTGCTGCTTTCGAATATTGCAGAAAGAAATGGATCTGTTTCCCAGAATCAAAGCTGTCCTTCTTATGGGAGACACTGCTATAAAGGCAATGAACTATGTTGCTAGAAAGAATACTGGTAAAAGAATAATCCCTAGCGGTTCCACATACATGATCAGGAAAGACAAATACTTCTACAAACAAATCAGAGTCTTTCCATCCTACTTGCAGACAGGGAAAAGCTACTTGATTGAGAAATCTGGAAGAAAGATGATAGCAGAAGACATAAAGGCAGCCCTTGGATTTCCCTAGTTTTTCATCGTGGTTCATGCTGGCAACACCGTTGCTGTCATAGTTCACAGGAGCTACCCGGGGAAAGCCAGATCTGTTGCGCGGCGCGCCTAATCGTGAAATCATGAATCTTCTGATGGTAGACACTGCTCAGTGAACAATAGGCTTAAAACTAGCTCCCTCAATGAAAGTGACGAGGGCCGGTCGTCTAGCTTGGTTAGGACATTGGCTTTACGAGCCAAAGGTCGCCGGTTCAAGTCCGGTCCGGCCCACTCTAACCTCCGCGCATACGTTTTCAATAGGGTTCATTAATTGATTCTGATTCTGGTCAGTGTGCTTTCAAGGACAATTACTCACTGAAAGTGAGCAAATTCCATTCTTGCCCCAAGAAATTCAGGATCTTTTTGGGTGTGAACGCTGTCAAAGTCGCACTTTGCAGGCGTCTGCCTATCTTGGGAATCAATCCTACGGCATCTGTTCCCAGCTTGCACGTGACAACATGATCGAATAATCCCAAAGCTTCAACGTTCACAACGTCGCGTTCAAATCCCTCTCTCTTTAAAGCAGACTCAACGTCGTAGGAGGAAGCGCCGAGAATCAAGAGCCTATCGAGCATTGATCTAACCCATTCTCTGTACCGCGTAAGCTGTTTCTCAGCAAGTTCAGCTTCAAGCCGCCTTCCCTCCTTGTCCACGTTGAGAATCTTGATAAACAGGGGAAGGTTTTTGGAGAAGCCAAAGAGTTCAGCGATTCTTATGAGTGCTGTCTTTCTTCCGTCAACGAGTTGCGCCTGTAAGCGACTTGTCGAGATCTTGGCGGTGACAAACTCCGGCGAGAAAATGCCCACGTCCACAACAACTTCCTTGCCACCTTCTAATCCTCTTATCTGTCCTTTCATCGTTGAGAATTTGCTTACGAATTCCGGCCGTGTTGGGCACAATCCGATTTCACGAGCTAAATAGTTCTGTGCCACGGTTTCATCTTCACCAGAAATGACGGTTTGAACCCAATCATGCGACGTGATCTCGCATGGTCCTATTTCGATTTTTAACCCTTCGAGGGCTGCCTTTAGGAACCTGTCGACTTGCTCGAGCTGAGCGTTATCGTAAGCCTTTAAGAGTAGCGTTACGGCAGGCAATCGCAATCGCCAACAAAAGTTAACATTTCCTCATGCAGTTTCTGTATTCTTTCAACTGCTGAGCGTGGGAGTTCCTGAGAGAAAGCATCCAACGTCTTTTCTATGGGCACTCTCCGCGACCCTTCAATGAGCTTGTCTGCGTAAGAGACGATTTTCTCCTCCAGTGTTTGTGGAGTGTAAATGTCTTTCGGCCACCCAAGCTCTTTTGCTTCCTTTGCCGTTATGCCGCCTCCGACATGTCTCTTTATTATTGATATGATCGGTTCTGGTAAACCAATGGACTTGGCAATGTCGGCTCCTACGACTGCGTGGTGGACGCTGTGAGTCTTGGAACGACCAATATCATGCAACAACGCGCCAATCTGAACGAGCTCTAGATCAACATCTAACCCGTTCTCATGGCAAGCTTCCGCAATCTCAGTGGCAAGTTGAGCTACTGCCTCACAGTGCCTTATGACGTTTCCTTTACATCCGCTTTTCCTAAGAAAGTGTAGCGCCTGCTTTCTTGTCGGTAGTCTTTCACTCACCCAATTCCTTCCTTAGCTGTTCGACCTTCTTTGATAGTGCAATGAGAATTCTTTCGTTTTCATAATGCATCAATGGTTTGCCGCATGTGGGGCACTTGAATACCAGTTCCACTGCTTCCTCGAACGGAACGCGTTTGCATCCTGCCGTGTAACAATAGTAGAAGTCATGGTTTTCTTCGTACGCCAATCTGACATCAAGTTTTTCAAGCACTTGGCGTTTCCGGCTCAGTATGAAGCCTTCAAGTTGATCCGGCTGTAGCCTCCAATGGAATATGAACCACCCAGTTTTGGGGTCTCGGGTTCTTCTGAGACTCACTAGAGAACGATCATACAGCTTATAGAGGATCTTGCGAACAGAATTCAGCCTTATCATCGTCTTGTTTGCTATTTCATCATCCGTAGTCTCCTCTGAACTCTTCAAGATCTCGATCATCTTGATCGCGTCTTCTTCGCCTAAGGCTTGCGCAACTCTTGCTAATGTCGCGTCGTCTATGTTGGATAACATGAAAATCCTTTCAATCTTGCTAACTACCACTTCTCCACTATATATTCTCAACTTTGGTTTAAATCTCTTACCAATTATCCAAACCAAATTCACCTATCTGCTCTCAACTATTCTCTTTCCCCTTCCTTGCGGGATTATCTTCATCTTGGCGTTCTCGAAGTTCTTTTCTAAGGATTTTCCTTCGAAGTAACGATCCAGAAAAATAGCCAGGCTTGCGCATTCTGAGTGGGGCTGATTTCCAATCGCCACGTTGAAGTCTGAAACCTGTTCCGAGTAAAACTCCTTAGGAACCTTTTGACTTCCAACAACTATGAGAACGTCCTTTCCAGAGGACCTGATCCTTCGCAGCACGTTGCTGGCTTCAATGTTCTCCCCGTATGCCGTTAAATGCACGACTATTCCACCATTGGTTTTCCATTTTTTCACAACGTTTTTCCAACGTGTTCCCATTTCGAAGGAGAATTCGCCACCCCAGCTCTGTGTGATTTTCTCTACTGTCTCTTTGATCTTGCTGTCCTCTGTGTCTGAAAGTACAATGCCGCTTGCTCCCAGCGCTCGGGCCGTCAACGCAACATGTGTTGTGAGTCGCGCATCTCTTTGCGGTCTGTGGCCCCATCTGAGGATCACAATCTTTGGCATGATAATCACTCCAGGTGCTTTTCGAATCTTCCTTTGAACGCTTCAACACGATTCCTCACTTTCTCTGCAAGCTCCGGACTTGCCTCAAAAACCATGTTTACAGAATCCCCAGTGTACTCCACTTTTCTGACATCCGTGCTTTTGAAAAGCCACGAGATAAAGGGCATTACCTGCTCTGTCATCGGAACAGAAAACGAGGCTCGGACATAGTTCTTGAGAATTCTCAGAACCTCGTTTTTCAGTCGGTCAAAATTGGTCCCACGCAATGCTGATATGGGGACTGCGTTCAGCGCCTTTTCTCTCAAATCGCCGAGTTTCTGTTTCAATTCTGCTTCTGACAGAAGATCAATTTTGTTGAATACTGTGATAATCGGGATGCCTGATGCGCCGATACGATCTATCGTTTCAAAGCAAACTACAAGTTTCTTTTCCATGATGCTTTCCGGTTCACTTGCATCCACCACCAGCAGTATCAAGTTTGCGTATATGGTTTCTTCAAGGGTCGAGCGGAAAGCCTCTATCAAAGTGAGCGGCAAGCGATCTATGAAACCCACTGTATCCGTGAGCAAGAACTTCTTTTTTGAGAATTCAACTAGCCTCGTTGTCGTTGATAGCGTCGTAAACAAGGTCGAATCAATGGGAACGTCCTCTGTCGTGAGAGCGTTGAAAAGCGAGCTCTTACCAGCCTGCGTATATCCTGCCAGAGAGATCGTTGAAAACCCCAGTTCAGCTCTTCTCTCCCGATGCAAAACCCGTTTTCCCCGAATTTTCCTCAGTTTTCTGCGTGTGGCATGCACCTCTTTCTTCACGCTTTCGTAGTAAATGTCAACCTCATAAGAGCCCAATCCCATGAAACCCGGCTGTTCTCCTTTCATTGACAATCTGATTCTCTCCTTTGCCTGGGTCAAGTCGTATCGCAGTTTTGCGAGTTGGATTTGCATCTGCGCCTCTGTGGTCGTAGCTCTTTTGGCAAAGATTTCAAGAATCAGCTGAAAGCGGTCTATGGCTTCTACGCCCGTGGCCTTCGCCAAATTATAGGCTTGCAAAGGTTTCAGTGGATTGTCGAAAACCACTTTCTCCGCGTTTGCTTCTTTCACAAGCTGAGCGAGTTCCTCAACTTTTCCTCTGCCTATTTGATAGCGAGGGTCAGCTTCACGGATCTGCTCCATCTCTCCAGCAACCGTGTAGCCTGCTGACTCCGCCAGTTTCCTCAATTCATCTAGGCTTGAATCCTCAAAGTTCTTTCTGCGCTGTACTATGATGGCTCGCGTTCAGCCGTGCCCTCCTTGCCTTTCTTTCCTCTTAGGCAACTGAATCAAGTCTCCGAAGGTCAGTTCACTGCTCGCAGTCCTAGCAACGGTTGTTGAAGGAGCTTTGATCTTTTCTTCTGATGCTGGAACGATCAACTTGATTTTCAAAACATGTTCAAGTTTTGTCGAAAGCATAATGTCAGGCGTCATCTTTCCAGTTTCGATCTTTCTCAGAAGCGAGACTTTTTCGTTGATTTTTCTGCCCAGTTCTTCATGCGAAAGCCCAAGCTTTTCTCTGGCCTGTCTAACCTTCGCATCAAAACCCTCTACAAGCTCCAAACCCGTTTCAGCTGGAGGCCGTGGGGGCCTTTTGCTTGGCACTCTAAGAGTCAGTTGCACCTTGCCCTTTTGGCTAACCGGCTTAGGTCTCGCTTCCTCTTCCCAAACGAGCTTTCCATGCTTTGAGCAAGTTTCACAAACAGTCATTCTGGCCCCTTCAATTATGACCTTGTAGGGTTTTCCATGGACTCTGCGTCCGCAAACTTCACATTGCAATTGGTTTCGCGCACCTGGATTGCTTTTATCGTTGTAGGAGTGTTTATAGTTTGCCGAAGAAGAAACAAAATGGATAAGGGGTGCAAGTGATTGGAAAACGCTTTGCAAAGGATCAGAAGCGTGGCAGACTATCAGTTTGGAAAAGGTGTAGGTGTTCGTCTTTTCCCCAAGGATGTAGTGATCAGTTATTCTCGAAGAACCAACCGAATCCGATATGTCTTCTTGGACGGTGAACGGCTGGCAACGATGAAACCGACAGATGGACTGTTTTCCTTGAGCATTGAAGGTGCGAAACGGATCGCAGGAAAAGCGCGCTCAGCGAAATGTTTTGTCAAAGTCAGGGATGAAATTTCGAGTTTCATATCTAACGGCGGCGATGTCTTCGCAGCTCATGTTGCCCAAGTCAGCAGCGAGATTCGCCCTAGGGATGAGATAATCGTCGTCGACGATAAAGATAAGGTGCTGGCGGTGGGACGAGCGGTTCTGTCAGGGGAAGAAATGAGAGTTTTCAAACGCGGCGTAGCGGTCAAAATCAGACGCGGATGCGTGGAAAGTTAAGCATAATAACTCTCAGATAATAAGAGACAAAGGATGAATGAGGTATTCTTATGCGAGGACGAGTGAATCCGCGAGAAGCAAAGCGCATGATGCAGCGCATGGGTCTGAACATGAACCCTGTGGAAAACGTTGTAGAAGTCATCATAAAAACTAGTAGCAAGCAAATTATCGTCACGGAGCCAGAAGTGGCGATGCTTGAAGTCCAAGGACAGAAAATGTTTCAGATTTCAGGCGGACAGGTCGCTGAGAAAGCTCTGGACCGCAAGGCAGGACCAACAATAGGCGAAGAAGACGTTAGGCTTGTGGCGGACCAGACAGGGAAAAGCTTGGAGGAAGCAAAGAAAGCCTTGATAGAGAGTGGCGGAGACTTGGCCAAGGCCATTCTGTTACTGCAATCATAGATGTGGTACTTCCAAGCCGTGTTCGATGGTTTTAAGTCAAACTTCAACGCAATACTCTGCAAAGGGGCAAAAAAAGAGTGTTCGACATTGTATCAGTAGGGCACTTCTGCATAGATTCAATTTTCTTGCCCGAACGGCAAACCCCGTTCGTCGTCCTAGGGGGAGCTGCAACCTACGTGTCCATAGCCGCAGCACGTTTGGAGGCCAGAGTTGCAGCTATCTCCAAAGTTGGCAAAGATTTTCCTGAGGCTTATCGATGGTGGCTCGAACAGGAAGGAGTAAACTTGCATGGTTTAAAGAAAACTGAAGATGACGAGACCACGCGATTTGAACTCAAATACAGCGCAGACATGTCCGATCGAACACTCGTCCTAAAGGGCAAAGCTCCTCCATTAACCATTGAGGATCTACCGAACCCCCTGAAAACGCAAGCTGTTCATATCGCTCCTATAGCAGATGAAATCACGTATGAAGTGGCGGAGAGTCTGAAGAAATGCGCTGATGTTGTGTCTCTGGACCCGCAGGGCCTTGTTCGAAAATTCGGCGCGGATGGACACATGGCCCACAGCCGGCTAGAAGACACAAGCATACTGGATCTTGTAAACATCTACAAGTCTTCCAAGAATGAAATTGAAGCCGTGACGGGCTTATCAGACCTGCATTCGGCCATAAAGGCCGTCCATGACCATGGCGTGGAAGCAGTTCTCGTCACGCTAGGCGATAAAGGTGTAGTTTTATCTTTTGAAGGAACCGTTTATGAAATCCCTGCTTGCAAGCCAGAGAAGCTTGTTGATCCCACTGGCGCTGGAGACGCATTTATTGGCGGTTTTCTGAACGAGTACGTCAACGATGAAAACATTCAGAGATGCGCCTTTGTTGGAGTCGCTGCTGCCTCGCTTGTGGTTGAAGGAATTGGCCCGACATTCTTATGGGACAAGGCGCAAGTATATCAGAGGGCGCGCGAACTCTATGAAAAAGAAATTAAGTAAAGACGCTCATTATGTTGCGTCAAGATTGCGAACATGCTTAGGAGAGTCTGGCTTTGGGACGTGTTGACAAGGGTGCAAAATGCAGCGTTTCAGGCTGCGGAAGCGAAGCGGTCCGTTCAATTTCAACTGAGAAAGTCAAGCCCGCAGGGCTGAGAGTTGGCAACGAAAGACGTGCCTACCTCTGTAAGGAACATTATAAAGAGTACAAAAAGAAAACGAAGAAGGACAAGCAGCTTGAAAGAATGCGATATAAGGGCTAAGTGAGTGGAAACACATGCGCATCCTGCAATTGCATTCAAACTTTATCGAATACAAACCTATTCAAAAGGAGATTTCTATAGCTGAAGAAGCTGAAAAGAAGCCAGTACGCTTCGAGGAGATTGTCGTCCTGCTCACAGCTGTTGAAGAAGGCGACGACGAATTAGTAGCCCAAAAAGCCGTGGGTGAAGTCTGCGCTTTTCTGGCGAAACTCAAGGTCAACAGGATACTAATCTACCCTTATGCACACTTGAGCAACGATCTGGCTAAACCCACTGAAGCTTTAACGGTGGTCAAGGCCATGGAAACGTATGCCAGGCAGAAAGGCGTAGAGACTTTTCGTGCTCCTTTTGGTTGGAATAAACAGTTCACGATATCGATCAAAGGGCATCCGCTTGCGGAACAATCTCGCCAGATTAACGCCGTCAAGAAAGCAGCAGGGAAAGCGGAAGCCACGAAGGAAGAAAAGGCGGATGACCAAGTTTCAGAGGCAGCTAAAGCAGAGGAGAAACTCGAATCATTCTGGCACATACTTCAGCCAGATGGAAAGATGACAACCGTCGAGGATTTCAATTTCAAAGGACACGAAAACCTTGAAACATTCGCGAAATACGAGATATCCAAAGTCAGAGCAAGCCAGCAGATGCCACCGCATGTGACTTTGATGAGAAAGCTAGAGATCGCTGATTATGAGATGGGAAGCGACCCTGGCAACATACGTTGGTACCCGAAGGGGCGGCTTATCAAATCGCTGCTGGAGCAGTATGTCACTTCAAAGATGACTGAATACGGAGCCATGGAAGTTGAAACGCCAATCATGTATGATCTTCATCATCCAAGTCTAGCTGACTACTTGAACCGCTTCCCCGCAAGGCAATACTTGCTGAAATCAGAAGACAAAGAATTGTTCCTAAGGTTTGCTGCATGCTTCGGGCAATTCCTCATGGTTCATGATACGCAATTCTCGTACAAACACATGCCCCTAAAAATCTACGAATTGACCCGATACAGCTTCAGACGCGAAAAAAGCGGCGAAGTCGTGGGTCTAAGACGTTTACGTGCCTTCACCATGCCTGACTGTCACGCGTTCTGCACAGATCTGGAACAGGCCAAGAAGGAGTTCACAGTGAGATTCAAACTCTGTATGCAGATCCTTGACGAAATCGGCTTATCCAGAGCAGACTACGAGGCAGCGATACGTTTCACTGAAGAATTCTACGAGGAAAACAGGAAATTCATTGGCTCATTGGCCAAAGTGTTCGGTAGGCCAGTGCTCGTGGAGATGTGGAAGCAACCATTTTTCTACTTCAGACTAAAATGGGACTTCAACTTCGTTGACAACCAAAGCAAGGCCGCGGCTCTTTCAACAGACCAGATCGATGTAGAAAACGCCAAAAGATACGACATAAAATTCGTCGATGACAAGGGTGAGCGACATCATCCGCTGATTCTTCACTGTTCACCAAGCGGAGCCATCGAAAGAGATGTCTACGCATTACTTGAGAAAGCCTATAAAGAACAGCAAAAAGGCAAAGCTCCAATGCTTCCAATGTGGCTTTCGCCCACGCAGGCTCGTCTGATTCCAATATCCGACAAGTTTGTGGGGTACATTGAAAAAATAGCCAACAAGATGCAGAGGCACTGTATTCGGGTGGACATCGATGACCGACAAATGACGCTGCAAAAAAAGGTTAGAGAAGCAGAGATGGAATGGGTTCCATACATAATCGTCGTAGGTGAAAAGGAAGTGTCTTCTGGTGTTCTCTCCGTAAGAGATAGGAAAACTGGCGAAATGTGCAAGCTGAAGCTTGAGCAACTAATGAGCAAGATTGAAGAAGCCGTTGAGGGCAGACCCTTCAAGCCGCTGCCTCTGCCAAAATACCTTTCAAAGAGACCGCAATTCTACGGCTGATAATCATGTAGAACTGGCAGTTTCTTACAAAAACTATATCAAACCTTGCTCCCAAACTAGCTTTCTCTGGAGGGCACGATCTTGGAAAAAGAACTGCTGGTTTACGTTGACGGTAGCTATTATCCAAAATCGCAAGCAAAAATCTCAGTTTTCGATCACGGTCTTCTTTATGGAGACGGCATATTCGAAGGAATCCGCGCATACAACGGTTCGGTGTTTAGACTGAAAGAGCACATCGATAGACTCTACCGCTCTGCACACATGATAATGCTTGAAATCCCTGTGGCAAAAGAGCAGATGATACAAGCCGTTCTGGAAACACTGCGGAAAAACAGCTTGAAAGACTCTTACATACGCTTGATCGTTACGAGAGGAGTCGGCGATCTAGGGTTAAACCCGAAGAAGTGCGCGAAACCGACAATAATCATAATAACCGATACAATCACGTTGCACAAAGTTGAAGCCAAAGAAAAAGGCGTGACCGCCATGCTCTCATGGGTCAAAAGAGACCCCGTGGACGCTACATCGCACGAAATAAAATCCCTCAACTACCTCAACAGTATACTCGCAAAGATAGAAGCAAACATAGCTGGTGTAGACGAAGCCATATGCCTAGACAAGAACGGCTTCATATGCGAAGGAGTGGCTGAAAACATCTTCATGGTCAAGAATGGCAAGCTATTCACGCCGCCAAGTTACACAGGCGCACTACAGGGGATAACGGCTGAAGAAGTGATGAGGCTGGCACGAAGGCTGGGTTATGACGTAGAAGAGAGGAACATCACACCATACGAGCTATTCAATGCTGAAGAGGCATTCTTCACGGGGACAGCTGCTGAAATCATACCAGTCAGAGAGATAAACAAGAGAACAATAGACAGCGGAAACCCCGGACCGATAACCAAGAAACTGATAGCGGAATTCTCAAAAGCTGTTCTGGATCCTAAGGAAGGAATAGCTATCTACAAGTAGAACACTCGCGCGAAAATCGCGAAGCGGTTCCTACTTATTCCTTTTCATGAAGGCTTCCAATTCGCCAAGGGCCTGCTCAAGAATTTCAACAGGCGGAAGTATGACCCCTCTCACGTGCCCTGCCCCGTAGACGGGATCGAATCCAGACCCGTGGACGAAGAGCACTCCTGTTTCTTTCAAGAGCTGTACCGCAAATTCCATGTCTGTCTTCCACAGCGATCCAACCGTGTGGATTTTTGGAAAAACGTAGAAGGCAGCCTCCGGCTTCGCGCAGCTTATTCCATCGATCTCGTTCAGCCTTCTCCAAGCATAGTCTCTTCTTTCCCTGAGTTTTCTATTGGTCTCCCTTATGTGGTCCTGTGGACCGTTCAATGCGGCTATTCCTGCCTTCTGAACAGGTGTGTTAGCGCATAATCTGATTCTCGCTTCTTTTTCAACGCCTTGTTTTAGCTCCTCCAGTTCATTGTTCTGGCTATGGAAGTATACGTAACCCAATCTCCATCCAGTCATCAGGTATGCTTTTGAGAAGCCGTTCAGCCCAATCACGGGGACGTCCTTAGCCAAGCACGCGGTGCTAACGAGTTTCTTCTCGTAGACTATCTGGTCATATATCTCGTCTGACAAAATTGGAACGTGGTATTCGCCTGCTATGCTGATGATCTCTTTCACCACTTTCTCATCATAGAGTGCGCCGCAGGGGTTGTTAGGGTTGATGATCACGATCGCTCTGGTCTTCTTCGAGATTTTTCTTCTCAAATCGTCAGTGTTTGGTTGCCAGCCATTTTCCTCAACAGTCTCGTATGTAATGGGCTTTGCACCGAAAAACTTCGCATAAGAAATGTACGGCGGATACGTCGGACCTGGGAGAAGAATCTCGTCTCCAGCGTCAAGTAACGCCGCCATGATCATCTGAATTCCTTCCGAGATCCCTTCCGTGATAATGACGTCGTCAGCAGCAACATCAACGTTGTTGACTCTTTTCTCTTTCTGGCTTATGGCTTGTCTGAGTTCGGGTAGGCCTTCTGAAGGTGAATAGGCATTTGCGCCTTCCTCGACTGCCTTGGTCAAGGCCTGCCTGATGTGTGATGGCGTTTCAAAATCGAATGCGACAGGGTCTCCTATGTTGAGGTAATAGATTTTCTTTCCTGTTTTGGCGACTTGTTTGGCATAAACTAGAACATCGCGAATGGCATATTCAATCGTGCGGACTCTCTCAGTGACCTTAACGCCAGTCAATTTTCTGCCTTCTGAGAGCGGGTGTTTTGTTTCATGAAAAAGATAAAGGTTATGGGGTGCTGGCTGGTATTTGGAACGTTTTGGTAGCAGTAAATCCTTCCACTGTGTTAGCTGTTATAGTTAAGGATTGGCCGTAGTAGCCCTTCCAATACCATGGACAGACCGTTGCGACCTCAGTGCCTATGGGCAGAAGATATCCGTCAGGGACAAGCCTCGGTATGGTTTCGTTGATGTAATCTGTCGAGTTCGACGTCGTGAAGACAATGTTTTTGATAGTTACAGCCTGAATTGAGAATACTGAGTTACTTATGGTCATGTTAACATACGTGAGCCCTTCTGATGTTGTATTGAAACCAATTGTGTCCGAGATCGTTAAGTCCACAGACGGTAAAGTAATGGATCCTGAGACGTATTGCCCGTTGGCGATGCTGAGGTTGCCTGCCACGGTCTTTCCTCTCAGATTTGACCAATCAAACGCGCAATTGAACTGCCTCGTCTCTCCAATTGGGATTGCTTGAGGCAGGAAACCCACGTTACTGCCGTTGAGGCTTATCTGCGCTGGGATAATCGCATCTGTTGAGCTTGCTTCGTTGGTGATGTTCATAGCGAAATGTATCGTGTCGGTCAGGTTGAAGTCCACTCCTGTTATTTGGAAATTGATCGGTTCAGGTGTTCTGATAGTCAGTGATGCGGGTGCGAATTCCTGTAGAACATACACATTTACTGTGGCGTTTTGGCTACGGTGGCTTCCCCAATCCCACGTGACGCGGCCGAAGGTGACTGTTTCTCCTCTTGCGAGTCTGTATGGGATAAACGGGGGAGAAAACGGGGGATATGTGAGAAATCCGTTTATGTAGCTTGTTGCATTGTCACAAACTATCTCGATTCTGTTTATGTCCACGTTAGTGCTCGCTGTATCTGGATTAAAGACGGTTATGTTCATATCCTCTGGGTTTGCCCCGTTGAACAAGACCTGAGTTACGTACCATCCTAGGTTCATCGTGACGTTCGTGGCCAATTCAGCATAGTAGCCCTCAGTTGTCTCAACACGGATAACGGGTTTATTCACGTTCTCCAGGTCATACCTGCATCCAATCGTCACGCTATCTCCAACTGTTAAGTTCAATGGCAGTGCTGGCGTGGCATTTAGAACCGGTATCTGATTGACTAAAACTCTAGAAAGTGTAAGATTCAGATTTGACTCTGGAAGGTTTGTTACAGTGATGTTGAATCTTTTACTGCTTATCGACGGATTCATGTTCGTTGCGATTTCCAGTTTCACAGGCTGGGTAGTAACCGTCTTGCTGGTGCCAGTGTTGTCAGCTGTGGAGATGTGTACGGTTATTGATTTTCCAGCAAATGGGCTCCAGTTCTTCAGGCATTTGATTGTTTTAGACGTTGCTCGCTCGATCCGTATGGGAAGCGTTTCAGGAGACGTGTTTGTTACGGCCTGTACCGTAACGTTGTCTTCTGTTTTTATGAAGATGCTTGTTATGCTCGTCGTAGACGAATGTGAGGGGTTCATGACTGTGAGGTTGAAGTATTCGGCGTGTTCAAACGGAAAAAGGGCTTCTGTAATGATCAAGTCTGTACCGGATGACTCATAGTAATAACCCGATATAACCCACATGTAAGATAGTAATCCTCCCACTATCAATGAGCACAGAACCAATAAGATCACAACAAGAGTTGAAACTGCTTTCATCTCTTTCATTATACGCAAATTTCCAACCTCAGTTTGAGCGATTGGTTCTAATCATAATTCTCAGAGGTAAATAAGCGTTCTCTTACAACGTGGACATGGTTCCAGCTAAACAGCTATACTTAAATCCAATCCGATTTTTCTACTAATCACGCTCAAAATGGTCGGAGAAAAATGCCTGAGTATGACACAATAATCGTTGGAGCAGGCATAATAGGCTTGTCAACCGCTTATCACCTTAAAATAAGAAATCCAAAACTAAGCATTTTAGTCGTCGATAAGCTAGGCGCTGCTGGACAAGGTAGCACTGCTAAGAGCGCCGCGGCTTTCCGGTGTTTGTTTGCATCCCGAACAAACTTTGCTCTAGCCGATTCGTCTGCAGAATTCTACAAGCATGTCCAAAACGATCTGGGTTTCGATCTGAAACTACGTTGGTCTGGTTATCTATGGTTGTTCGATGAAGAAGGATATATGAAGATGCTGCCTGTTTTGAAGGATCTGGCAAGCAAAGGCTTCAAATATGTAGAATACGACGGAGATGACTTGGCACAGAAGCTTGACATGCAAACAGACTTCTCAAACGATGAAGAAGCCCAAATGATGAACCTGGGAAACGTTCACAAAGGCATCGTGATCCCAAAAGCAGGTTTAATAGATGTTGATTCACTCGTAAAGTTCTACGAGTCGGAATTTCTCAAGATTGGCGGCAGAATACAATACAATACTAAAGTAGAAGAGATAACCGTTGAGGCACGTCAGCCTCTAGGAATGCCAAGCGAACCATATTTCTGGCAGGACGCAACAGTGACAGGAGTAAAAACCAACAGGGGCCCAATAAAGGCTGAAAAGACAATAGTGGCAGCTGGTGCCTGGGCTGCTCAGCTACTAGACCCACTGGGGATCGAATGCTTCATAAAAGCCAAGAAGAGACAGATTTTCTCGGTCAAGGCAAAAACCGATCCGCTTAAGAAACTGCTTTTCTCGAAAGAATTCACGGACGCTGGGTGCCTGCCCTTCACCATCGTTCCGAAGCCATCAGCGTATATTCGGCCAGCCCCCGAGGAGGATGCACTGTGGCTAGCTTATGCTGACGAGTTTCCAAGAGCTTTCAAGATTGAAGACGATCCTCAACCAGAGGAGGACTACTACAAGTTTGGGCTGTATCAGGTTCTGGCAAAGTATTTTCCTCAGTTCACGGGTTGCCAACCATTCTCTGCATTCGCTGGATTGTACGAGATCAACACTTTGGATGGCCAACCTTTGGTTTTCGAGGAAAACAACGTGATGGTAGTGGGCGGCGCAAGCGGGAGCGGAATACTGAAGGCGGACGCGATAGGCAGAATCGCAGCCGCGCTGTACAACGACGAAGAATACGCATTGCTCTATGGAGCCAAGAAATTCAAAGCCAGCGACTTGGGTTTGAAGAATCGCAACATTGAATCAGAAAAACTGGTAATATAGCGCTACTCAAGCGATTAGGTTTATTTACCCTCAAGCACGATAGTTGTTCACCCATCTCAGGACGGTTAGCACTATGTATGGTTGGACTGGCAAATTCCTACGTGCAAACCTTGAAAAAAGCAAGGCAGTTACCGATCATTATGAGGAGTCAATCGCGAAAAACTTCCTAGGCGGAAGAGGTTTCGCAGTAAAGATTCTGTGGGACGAGCTTGAACCTGGAATTGACGCCCTTTCACCCGCCAACAAGCTTGTTTTTGCAGCTGGTCCATTGACGGGGTGGCCATTGCCAAGCAGTGGCAAGCTCGTGGTAGCGGCGAAAAGTCCCTTGACTGGCGGATATGGCGATGGGAACGTCGGAAGCTTTGTCGCGGTTCAGATGAGGAAAGCAGGCTATGACGCCATAATAATGGAGGGAAAGGCCAAGAAACCCACGCTACTGGTCGTACAGGACGAATCTGTAGAATTTCTTGACGCGAAAGATCTGTGGGGTCTCGATTCTTTTGCTGCAGAGAAAAGGCTGCGTAATCTGTATGGTCAAACGTGCGGCACCCTACTCATTGGACAGGGTGGAGAAAACTCCGTGAGTTTTGCGAACATTGTTTGTCAAGAGGGTCGGGCTGGCGGTAGGCCTGGCATGGGAGCAGTGATGGGATCGAAGAATCTCAAGGCGGTCGTTGTTGTCGGTACAGGCGGGTTGCCTGCGGCCTATCCTAAAGAGATGAAGGAATTGGGTTCTGAAGCTTACAGAGAGGTTCTTACAAAACCAAGTTATGCTTTTTGGAAGCGCCAAGGTACGATGATGACGATTGAATGGAGCCAAGAAAACAGTGTCCTTCCCTCATACAACTACAGCGAAGGCGTCTTTGAGAAGGCCAATGAAGTGGGCGGGTTTGCAATGGAGAAGATCAAGACCTCTAACCGCGGTTGCCCCCAATGTAACATGACCTGCGGCAATGTCGTAACTGACTATGAACGGAAAGAATCAGAACTCGACTATGAAAACGTCACGATGCTAGGCCCAAACATAGGATTGGGAGACTTGAAACAGGTTGCTGCTCTTAACAGGATCGCAGACGAGTACGGGTTGGACACAATTTCACTAGGAAACGCCATCGGTTTTGCAATGGAAGCTTCTGAAAAAGGCTTGCTCAAAGAGAAAATCGCTTGGGGAAGCTATGAATCTGCGAAAGAATTGACTAAGAACATCGCTTTCAAGCGCGGCATCGGCACGCTTCTGGCTGGGGGCGTTCGTTCAGCTGCTGAAAGAATCGGGAAGGGCTCAGATCGATGGGCTATGCATGTTAAGGGTTTGGAAATCTCGGCCTATGACTGCCACACCACTCCTGGCATGGCTTTGGCATATGCGACCTGTTCAATTGGCGCTCACCACAAAGACGCTTGGGTGATTTCTTGGGAAGTCAAGACAGGCAGGGAAGGCTATGGCGAAGAGAAAGTTGATAAAATAATTGAGCTACAGCGAATTCGAGGTGGAGTTTTCGAGTCGCTGACGGTTTGCAGGCTTCCATGGGTTGAGGTTGGTTTCGAGCTTGAGTGGTATCCAAAGTTCTTGCATGCTGCAACAGGACTCGAAATGAGCTGGGACATGCTCAACACAATTGGTGACAGAATCTTTAATCTGACGAGGGCCTTCTGGGTTCGTGAATATGGAAAAAGCTGGTCCAGCAAGATGGACGTTCCGCCGGCCAGGTGGTTTGAAGAACCAACTGAGAAAGGCCCGCTTAAGGGTTCTAAGCTTGACAGAGCAAAGTATGAAACTATGCTACAGACGTACTACCAACGCAGAGGATGGGACAAGAGAGGAATACCGACGAAAACAACTTTGACGAAGCTTGGATTAGGCGACGCTGTTGGGCAACTTGAAAAAGCCGAGTTGCTGGACTAGCAGTTTACAGCATATACTACGTATTCTGGAACATAACCCTTCGCACCGTTTTATCTTCAGCAATCAGCGGCCTCACTGAATCAGCTTTCTCCTTTGCACTAGGGTTCTTGGAGAAAAAAAGCTTGTGTTTGGCTGGTTCTGCTAATACGACCTTGCGAAGTACACTACTTCTTTTGCTTCCTGTCCGCAGTACAAGCATTTTGAGGATACCTTTTCTTTTCCAAAAGGTATCAGCCTGATCGTTGCTCCTGTTTCCTCTTTTATTTTTTCCTCACATTTGGTTTCTGAGCACCATGAAGCTTTGATGAATCCGCCCTTGTTTTTCAGAGTGTTTCTGAACTCATCGTATGTTTTAACGGTGGTAATGCTGTCTTCAAGGAACCTCTTGGCCTTGCTAAATAGGCTATTCTGGATTTCTTCCAACAGCATAGTGACAGTGTCCACGATTTGTTCTTCCTTGACAGCAGACTTCTGTGACGTGTCTCGCCTGACTAGAACTACTTGTTTCTGTTTTATGTCCCTAGGACCGATCTCTATTCTGATTGGCACGCCTCTCAATTCCCATTCGTTGAACTTCCAACCCGGAGTATACTCCGCTCTGCCATCTAGAACGGTTGATATGCCTTTTTTCTGTAGCTTTTCAAGCAACTCTCCAGCTTTGATCGATATCAGATCTGCATCGACACCCTTGTACGGAATTGGCACGATCACTACCTGTACTGGTGCAACTCTTGGAGGCAGTACCAGTCCTTTGTCGTCGCCATGCAGCATTACGAGTGCTCCTATCACGCGCGTGGAAAAGCCCCATGATGTCTGCCAGACCCCTTGTTCTTTCTCGTTTTTATCTAGGAACTTGATGTTGAAGACTTTTGAGAAGTTTTGACCGAGCTGATGTGAGGTTCCCATCTGTAGGGCTTTTCCATCAGGCATCATTGCTTCCAAAGCTAACGTGTAGAGCGCGCCCGCGAATTTCTCAAGCTCAGTTTTTGTTCCCGCGAGAACTGGAACAGCCAAGTAGTTTTCCATAATGCCTTTGTACGCATTTAGAATCTCCATCACTTCTCGGTCTGCTTCCTGTCTTGTTGCATGTGCTGTGTGTCCCTCTTGCCAAAGAAACTCTCTTGTTCTTAGGAAGAGTTTTGTTGCTTTGGTTTCCCATCTGACAACACTGCACCACTGGTTCAGTTTGATCGGGAGGTCTCTCCAGCTTCTAATCCATTTTGCGAATGTAGCATACATCACTGTCTCAGATGTCGGTCTTATGGCTAGCTTTTCCTCTAATGGGCTGTCTCCGCCTTGTGTCACCCACGCCACTTCTGGCACGAAACCCGCAAAGTGTTCTGATTCTTTCTTCAGTAGGCTTTCGGGTATGAGAAGTGGAAAGTATACATTTCTGTGTCCAGTTGCTTTTATTTTTAGGTTGAAGAGTTCTTGGATTCTTTCCCAGATGGCGTACGAGTTTTCTCTGAAGATCATGCAGCCTTTGACTGGAGCATAGTCGGCTAAACATGATTTCAAGACAACTTGCGTGTACCATTCTGAGAAGTCTTCATTTTTCTTCACAGTTATTCCTGTGTCCGACATTTTTATCTCTCCAAAGGAGTTTTTGTGGTCGAATATAATGGTAACGGAAGACTGGTCCTAATATGGGCTAAGCTCACTGAAAATCTAGCAATGTGGAACGTAATCGCCCATTTCAACCACTCTCAACCCTTGTGCCCAGAGAACCTATTAAACATTTTCCTCATTCCAGAAGATGCACAAGTGTTTTAACTGCTCACTTCCCAAATTAAATAATCTCACACGGCTTGGGAATGACGTGAACCCAACTTGAAAGCAATCTTGGTGATCGCAGACGGAATGGCTGATCGACCAGTAAAAGAGCTAGACATGAAGACACCGCTAGAAGCATCCCACAAACCAACGCTTAACCAATTGGCCAAAACTGGAGTTTGTGGAATAATCGATCCCATATCGCCAGGAAGACCGCCAGGAAGCGACACTGCAACCCTCGCATTGCTTGGGTATGACGCGCTGAAAGTCTATTCTGGAAGAGGAGCGCTGGAAGCGCTAGGCTCAGGAGTAACAGTTTCAAAGGGTGACATTGCATTTCGATGCAATTTCGCGACAGCAAACAAAGATCTTGTCGTATTGGACAGGCGTGCTGGCAGAATCGCAACTGAGGGAGCAGCTAAGCTGGCTGAAAGCCTCCAAAAAATCAGATTAGAAAAACCTGTTAGAACGAGTTTTCTTTTCAAAAGCACTATTCAGCATCGAGCTGTGCTAGTTCTTCGTGGACCAGGGTGGTCAACAGCAATCAGTGATTCCGACCCTGGAGAGGTTGGTGAGAGAGTACCGGAAATCCGGCCTCTTGGCAAAAGTCGCAATGCTGTCCTGACAGCCAAGGTCGTTAACGAACTCTCATCTGAGTTTCGCAGAGTGCTAGAGAATCACCCTGTGAACAGGAATAGAATAGAACAGGGAGAACCCCCTGCCAACATAATCCTATGCAGAAGCGCTGGCACGGTTCCACAAATAGAACCTTTGTCAAAAACATACCGCATAAATGCAGCATGTGTGGGCGCAACAGCTTTAGTAAAGGGTGTCTGCAAAGCTGCAGGAATGGAATTGATCCATGTGCCAGGTGCCACCGGAACCTTTCAAACAGACTACTTGGCCAAGGCCAAGATGGCAGCACAAGCACTGGAGCAATGCGATTTTGTTCTCCTACATGTAAAAGCCCCAGATGTTGCAAGTCACGACAGAAACGTTAGACAGAAAATTGAGGCAATCGAAAGAATAGACAATATGCTGAGCCATCTGCTCAAGAACGTCGACATAAGCTCAGTCTGCGTAGCCGTAACTGCGGATCACACAACGTCGGTGCTTACTGGAAGACATGAGGGTGATCCTGTTCCGATAGTTATAGCCGGTTCTAATGTTCGCCGTGACGATGTTGCAGAATTTGGTGAGCGGTCTTGCGCGAAAGGCGGACTGAATCGGATTAGAGGTATTGACCTTATGCCCTTATTAATGAATCTTATTGGCAAAACCCGGATTTTCGGAGCATAGTCTTCTAGTGAACCTGTACGAGCCGCCACTCTCGATAGTCGGTCACAACTTTGATGTATCCTCTAATCATGCTATCTGCTTCTGCATCGCCAGTGTCAACCCTTAGGATATTTTCTTGGATGTTTTGAAGCTTGCTTTTTGTGGCAGCAATGATTATTCGTTCTTTCCCAACGTTTTTTATGATTCTTGGACTTATTTGTTGATTTCCCCTGCCAAAGAGGATTCCCTGGTGCCCAGTCGGTGAGACAACAATCCACGTGTTATGCCAATCCTTCACTTCTTCCAAAATCTTCTTTTCATCCACGTCAAGATTGACTTTGCCCTTTCTGTAGACGTCCACGCCTAAGAGAGTCTTGTTCACTTGTAGTAGTTCTGCAAGTCGTTTGACTGTTGTACCTGGGCCGAGAATGAGTGTTGCCTCTGGTGGCGTCTCTTCTATTATGAACCTTGCTATTGCAGTCTGGTTGTCCTTTTCATCTACTGTTTCTGGGCTTATCTGTTTGCTTCCCTGAACATTGGCAGGCAGGAACGGACCTTTAAGAAAGCCGTACAGTTTTAAGCTGAAAGTATCTTTTCGGATGGCGTTTTCATCCGCATCCATTATTTCAAGTTCTTCTATTTCAGCTTGGTTTTGCGCGAAGGCTAACACTACCTCGGCAGCATCAGAAGGGCTTACTGCAAAAATGCTACTGTACATTTTCACTCCCGAAGGGACACCTAAGACCGGCGTCGCCCGCAGGTCTGTCATAGCATCAAGAACGTCCTTAGCTGTGCCGTCTCCTCCGACAAAGACTATTAGATCCACTTTTTCTAGTGTCAAAAGCCTTACCGCTTCCTTCGTGTCTTCGGCGCTTGTTTCTTTGCGAGTTTTCATAGATAAGGCTTGGAAGGCAAGACCCGTGGATTTGGTCTCGTTTTCGCCCATGATGTCAGGGCATGTTAGAATATCTATGCCTATGTTTGTTTCACTGCTGCTTTCCTCTAGTTTTCTAAGGAACTCTTTTGCTCTTGCAGGAGCTATTAGGTGTGCTCCTCTACTGATGGCCTCTTTCAAAACGTTGTCTGTTCCTTTCAATCCGACTTTGCCCCCCATCCCAGCTATTGGGTTGACGATAAAACCGAGTTTCATGGCTTTGCGCATTACAAGATTTGTTGTTCATGTTATAAACCATTCTGGCAACGTAAAACAAATGTTGATTTGTCAGTGCTGTTAGTGCAACGTTGATCATTGTGTAGGCGGGGCTCGTTCGAAAATTCTTATATGCTGAAAGCTTCACTCTTGCTTGCAATACATAAGAATCGGGGAACTGGATGATAAGGAAAACAATGAAGAAGATTCTTGTAACTGGATCCACTGGCCAAATTGGGTCTGAACTGACGCTAGCATTGCGTAAGAAACATGGCGGAGAAAACGTTATTGCAGCGGGCCATAGGAGACAGCCGAGCGAGGAGTTACTCAAGTCAGGCCCGTTTGAACAGGTTGACCTGTCCAGCGAAGAAAGCGTTGGGAAGACCGTGAAGAAACACGACGTTGACACAATCTACCATTTGGCAGCAGTTCTTTCAGCCACAGGCGAGGAGAATCCGCAAGCTGCTTGGGCTATAAACATGGGAAGCCTCTACAACGTTCTCGAAGTTGCAAGAAAGCTAGAGCTAGTCAGAGTCTTCTGGCCTAGCTCCATAGCTGTATTCGGTCCATCTGCGCCACGTATCAACACACCCCAAGAAACCGTATTGCTTCCTAAGACCATTTATGGTGTGTCGAAAGTTGCTGGAGAGCTGTTATGCAACTACTACGCGAATCGCTTTGGTTTGGACGTTCGGGGTCTCCGTTATCCAGGCATAATAAGCAGTGAGGTCTTGCCAGGTGGAGGAACAACAGATTATGCGGTGGCTATATTCTATGACGCGATAAAACACAAACAGTACACGTGTTTTGTGAGAGAAGACACAGTGTTGCCGATGATGTACATGCCGGACTGCATCAAAGCAACTATCGACCTTATGGATGCTGATCCTTCGAAAGTGAAGCGGCATGACAGCTATAACGTGGCCGGCATGAGTTTTTCAGCTGGCGAGCTAGCGGCCGAAATCAAGAAGTACATTCATGACTTCAAATGCGATTACATGCCTGACTCTAGACAGAAGATTGCAGATTCCTGGCCGATGTCAATAGATGACAGCGTGGCCCGAAAAGAATGGGGCTGGAAGCCAGCCTATGATTTGTCCGCAATGACTAAAGACATGATTAGTAGACTGTCAAAACGCTTTGCCGAGGGCAAACTGTAAAGGAACCGTTAAGTATCAGGAACCATCCAGCATTTTCTGCTTTGCTTTTCATTCCATTAGCGGCTTTTCAATACACCGTCATTTTGCAGTTGTAAGCGTGCTCTCTCGCCGGTTTCAGTGCACCTTGGCATTCAGCTAGGTCTGCAGGCTACTTCGACTGACGTCTTGAGATGAAAGACTGAATCGCTCTTTGCAGAGCGTCTTCCCAAGAGCATCAATATTCCCGAGAAACATTCTAGATTGAATGTGTAAACAGTCTGGCACACAAGAAAAGGGTTTAAGAGAGTGAATTGACCAATTGGGAAATACGTGATCAAAATGCGAAATCCAACAGCATTCCTACGACAAGAGTATGAAGATCTGGTGAAGAACGAGCTTGACTGGAAACTCCGAATCTTGCAGGGTCCAAGCACTCCATGGTGCAAAGTTGATGGAAAAAAAGTCTTGATGTTCTGCTCTAACAACTATCTTGGCTTGAGCAACCATCCGAAACTGAAAGAAGCTGCAATCAAAGCGGTTCAGACTCACGGTGCAGGTTCTGGATCAGTTCGCCCAATTGCTGGAACCATGGACATACACATTGAGCTTGAGAAGAGACTGGCGAAGTTCAAGCATGCCGATGCTTCACTAGTGTATCAAACAGGTTTCGCTGCAAACGCTGGCCTCATTCCTCAGCTTGTCGGCAAAGAGGACCTCATCATAAGCGACGAGCTTAATCATGGCAGCATAATTGACGGCGTTAGACTATCGCACGCTGAAAGGGCAGTTTACAAGCACTCGGACGTTGCGGACTTGCAGCGCGTTCTGGAAGAAACGGAGAAGCACTCACCACCTTATAGACGAATCCTGATAATCACTGATGGCGTTTTCTCTATGGACGGCGATATAGCGCCTCTGGATGGCGTGGCAAAAGCTGCGGCAGAACATGGAGCAATGGTTTATGTGGATGACGCTCACGGTGAAGGAGTGCTTGGTGAGGGAGGAAGAGGAATAGTCTCTCACTTCAAGCTTGGCCGTGACAGAGTTCAAGTAGAAATGGGTACATTCTCAAAGGCTTTCGGTGTGGTCGGCGGCCATGTTTCAGGCTCCCGAGACTTGACCAGCTTTGCTTACAACAAATCACGCACTTGGCTTCTCAGTGGCTCGCACCCGCCAGCAGTCGCTGCTGCATGTATAGCTGCCATCGATGTTTTGGAAAGTGAACCACAGCACGTAAGAACTCTGTGGGACAACACACGATATTTCAAGAAAGCTATGAAAGACTTAGGATTTAACATAGGCAAAAGCGAGACCCCAATAACACCAGTGATGGTCGGCGAGAGCAGCGTCGCCAAGAAACTAAGTACGAGACTGTTTGAAGAAGGCTTATTCGCCTTACCAATAGTGTATCCAATGGTCGCACGAGACAAAGCCCGAATCAGAACCATAATGAACGCCGCCCTGACAAAACAAGACTTGGACTTCGCCATAGGCGCGTTCGAAAAAATCGGAAAAGAACTACACATAACATAGCAATTTCCATTTTTCTTTTTTCCTCAGACGGAAACCATTTGGGTGTTAGAATAGCCAAGAGACTGTTCAGCGAAGAAACCTGAAATAGACTTGAGGCAGAACATGCCGCCAGATTCTTACCCTCAAGCTTTGGGCACATACCCAATTTTACTGGGCCAGAAAAGCAGGAGAAAAAGTTCGTTTCTCAAAAGAATGGAAAGAGATGAACGTGGCTCTTGTCAATCCCGACTATACGCAACATAAGATCAGAAAGGGTGCACTGTTGGATAGCAAGGCGCTTGTCGCGGCTTCGCAGAATCTGCGCTAAGGTTATTTAGGTCCTACTCTCGACATTATTATTGCTTGGAAAGCAAGGTCTTTCTTACCTTTTGCTTTGATGACTTCATTCTTCAGTTTCTTTACGTCCATGGGACAGCTCTTTGAGACGTCGCTAATGAATTTCCTGAGGTCTGCCTCATTCATGTGGCAGCTCAATGTGAGTTCTTCAATGACGCTCTTTGAGGTCTTTGCGTCGCCGTAGCAGCTTTCGCTCAGTTCTTCCAACGCTGATGCCAAAAATGCTGAACCAACGCCACATTGGGAGCTTAGTTTTTCAGCCCACTTTTTCTGTTCACTCAAATTCTTTCACTTCCAAATTAGTAGATTAGGCATAGAGTAAATATCTTTGTTATTTAAGCATTAACTTGAGCTATCCAGAACGCGTTTTCTCTAGGGCTTTGTCAACGTCTTCAAGACCAAGCTTTCTGAGTACGCCTTTTTTCGGCATTCTGTTTCCGTCCTAGCTGCCTCTTCATGACAATGCCTTTAAGTCAAGCTTTTCAATCTAGTTCCGATGACACTTAGGCTTCGGTGTTAAGGAATTGGCTGCCTTGTATGAGCTCTTCGGTGTTCTTCTAACTTCTCTTGCCCTAAACATGATTCCATTCGCCGGCCCTTCTAACCTTCTCATAGCGTCAAATGCCGCGTTGCTTGTTGAGGCGGACCCTTTCACCATAGGCTTTCTCGTTGCTCTGGGTGCTGCTTGTGCCAAACTGGTTCACTATTTCGTCACTTTTTTCATCGGGGGTCTTATGGGCCAAAAACGAAGAGAGCATCTTAACACTGTTGCGTCAAAACTAAAAGGCTGGGCTTCGTTGGCGCTTTTTTTGGTTGCTGCCACTCCATTGCCTGATGAACCTGTTGTAATACCCTTAGGGCTTCTGAAGTACAACCCAGTCAAGTTTTTTCTAGCTTACTTCGCTGGCAAATTCGTGATAACCGCTCTTGGAGCTTACCTTGGTGCGCTGGGTCACGGAATTCTTGCTCCATTCATAAGCAATGAGGTTCTAACGGCTACTTCGGTAATCTTGACAGTAATTCTTACTGTTGTGTTGTTGAAAGTTGACGTTGTGAAGATGATTGAGAGAATTGTGAAAAGAAGGACTTTATGATCTGGTCTATGCAGCGGGACATTGCCTGAGGACTTTAATTGCATGTTAAATAGTTCGAGCAAGAAGACATGGAGAGTGACTGAGGACTGATGGAACTTTGAGAAGCATTGCTGATCTACATATGCACAGTCGTTACAGTCGTGCAACGAGCGAGAGAATGTCTGTAAAGGAGATTGCCCGTTTTGCAGAGATCAAGGGGTTAAACCTTGTGGGAACTGGCGATTTTACCCATCCTAAATGGCTCAAGGAATTGCATGAAACCCTTATCCCAGAATCAGACACAAACCTCTATAAACCGATTGAAATCCCTGAGTCTTCAGTACGTTTCATGTTGACAACTGAGGTAAGCACGATCTTCACGTTCGAGAACAGAGTAAGAAAAGTTCACCACGTTGTTTTGTCCCCAAGCCTTGACATCGCCGTTCAAGTCAACGAGAGACTATCTACGTTCGGTAACCTCAGCTCAGATGGCAGGCCGACACTGAACATGAGTGCGCCACACTTGGTTGAAGAGGTGATCAGCGTCTCGAACAGAAACGTGATTTTTCCAGCACACGCTTGGACGCCGTGGTTCGGCATATTCGGAGCCTTCAGCGGCTTCGACCGAATGGATGAATGCTACCAAGACATGACTAAACACATCCATGCTTTGGAGACTGGTCTTTCATCCGACCCACCCATGAATTGGCGGTTGAGTATGCTTGATCATTTTACATTGGTTTCAAATAGCGACAGCCACAGTTTTTGGCCTTGGCGAATTGGAAGAGAGGCAAATGTCTTTGAACTGGAAAGATTGAGCTTTGATGAGATTTCTGATGCTATCGAAAACAGAGATCAAGAGCGATTCAAGTTTACGATAGAGACTGATCCTGCATACGGAAAATACCATTGGACAGGTCACAGAGCATGCAACGTGTCATTTTCGTCCGAAGATGCCCGGAAACTCGGTAACAGATGTCCAGTTTGCGGCAGAACGCTCACGAAAGGCGTCGAACAGCGCGTTGAGGAATTGGCTGATCGTCCTGTTGGTTTCAAGCCTGAGAACGCCATTGGTTTCAGGCGGTTGCTTCCATTATCTGAGATAATTGCAACCTTTTTGGGCGTTGATTCTCCGTCTGTTCAGAAAGTGTGGAGCGTTTATGATTCGCTGATTGCAAAGTTTGGCAACGAGTATTCTGTGTTGCTTGACGTGCCGAAAGAAGCGTTAAGCTCTGTTGTCGATGAAGGACTCGCTGACGGGATCGTGAGAGTCAGAGAGGGGCGGGCTACTGTGGTGCCTGGTTATGACGGCGTTTATGGTCAACTTGTCTTGAGTGGAGAAAGACCTGCGAATAGTGTGCTTCGCGGAAGAGTTGAACAGCGGAATCTTACCGATTTTATGCAGTGATGGTTTTCTGCATTGCTTGATGTGTATGTGTGTAGGTCAGATGTACGACAATGCTTATTAAGTCGTAATATGCACGATATTACCTTGTAAGGTGCCGTTGATGCAAGCTCAGACCTGCGCGTCAGTCAGTAGAGAAGACGAAAAAATCTCCAAAGTGATCAACCACGTGCTGACTCAGGTCTTCGGCGAAGAAGCCACAGATCTGATCTACAGACACTTAGAACGCGCACATTCTATCAAACGCGATGAAGTCGCAAGTAAAATTGACGTGTTCGCGAAGGGGCTTGAAGAGTTCTTGAGTTCAGGAGCCTATGCTGTTGAGCGAAAGATCTTGGAAGACATATACTCAAGCTACGGTTCGTTGCGTAGACTTGAGATTGAGAAAGACCAAATGGGCTCCGACTTCGTTGATCAAATAAAATGCCTAGTGCGAAAAGCCTAGAAACCCCCACCTTACACGCACCTTTTTTCTTAAAGAAAAGGAAACCTAGCTGCTCATTTTTAGTCAACGCTTGCGACAGACAGTATTAATGAATTTGACATGGCAGATTCTTTCCAACAGGAAACATTAAAGAATCGGAAAACAAATAACTAGGGTTCCCGTTAATCGGATGCAAGAGGCGAGAGTGTGGGGTCAAACGTGTTCAAGGAACACCTGCTAAAATACAACGTGCCACGCAGAGTAGTCCAGATTCTGTCCTTCATTTTCTTAAGCGCAGTAGTCTTCAACTTGGGATCTCTTCCTCTCTTGCTTCCTGTATTGTGGACATGGGGTCTTCCGCAAAACACGGCGGGCGATGCTTTCACGGCTATCCAATTCAATCTCTATAACGCTGTTTTTCCATGGCTTGCGTTGGCATCATTTCTGATAGCAGGGGTGTTGGTTGGAAAGTCTTTGTGTGGTTGGGTTTGCCCTTTTGGTTTTGTTCAGGATCTAGTTAGCTTCATTAAACGTAAGCAAAGAGATCTTTCACTAAGAACCCATGAAAACATGGTCTATGGGAAATATCTTGTTTTAGGCATTGCCCTCTTTATCAGCATGACCTTCTCCGTCACAAAAGTAATGGGGATCAGTGGGAGTTATGAGAAAGCATTGGGTATCTTCACAAAAGCGCCGTTTACAGCCTTAAGTCCCGCAGAGACTCTGTTTGCAACATTGCCTAGTCTAATCAAGGATTTTCGTTTCGCACTCGTTGAAAACCCCGTGATGGACGTTTTCGCCGGGCTTACAACGTTACCTGCCCTTTTCTGGGCTCAGTTTGTAATAATGGTTATTGTACTTGTCTTCTTTGCTTATGTTCCGCGAGGCTGGTGCAGGTATTTCTGTCCTCACGGCGCAATTATGGCGGTTATGAACAGGTTCAGCTTCATTGGGTTGCGCAGAGACCCGGCTAAGTGTGCCAAAGGTGGGTGTCGGCTTTGTGTTGAAGCATGTCCTATGCGTGTTCCGATCTTGAATTTGCCTTGGGAGAAGTTCAGTCATCCTGAGTGCATTTACTGTATGAAATGCGCAGACGCGTGTAAGGATAGGGCCATTAGACTGAAATACCCCTAGAATTGAAAACTATTACTTTCCTTGACGTGTTTGGGCCCAGAAGCTTCGCGAGAACTCGTTCAATACTGCATTGTAGGTGTCTTTGGTCTGGTGCGCGATCTTGTTCCAGCCATATTTCTCTTCAACTTTCTTGTATGCGTTGGTTCTAAGCCAATTCGCGTAGTTGTCATCAGATAGTATCTTCGTTATTCCCCATGCGAGCGATTCGGGATTGTTAACATAGGCTTTAACGCCGGTAAGGTCATGTTCAACGATTTCGGATAAACCGCCAGTGTCTGAAACCACGACTGGGCTCTTCGCAGCCATAGCTTCAAGAGCAACTATGCCAAAAGGCTCAAAAAGAGAAGGCACAACTGAAACGTCGGCGCATCTTTGCAGTCTTCTTAATGTTGCGTCATCCACAAATCCTGTGAACAGGACTTTATGAGCCAAACCCATACCTTTGACGAGGCTCGAAAGTTGTTCCTTCATGTAGCCGTTACCGACAATCACGAATTTTGCGTTGACTTTTTCTAGAACTCGCGGCACTGCGTTGATGAGTAAGTGTACACCTTTTTCATACACTAATCTTCCAACGAAGAGAACGATTTTCTCTTCAGGCAAGGCAAACCTCCTTCTGAACTCCTTCAGATCTTCAGTTTCTGCGTATACTTCCGTGTTAACGCCGTTTGGAATCATGATCAGCTTGTCCGTTGGAAGTCCGAAAGCCCATTGGACGTGCGAGATCATGTAGTTGCTGCAGCATATGACTTTCCATGCTTCATAAGTAAGCCAAGCTTCAGTCTCGTGGATCATTCTTTCATAATCAGAACGGATTTCGTTTCTTCGGCCGATCTCGGTGGAGTGTATTGTGGCAAACAGGGGTTTTCTGAACACATGTTTCAAGCCAATTCCTGCTGTTGCAACCAGCCAGTCGTGAGCGTGGATGATGTCGACTTCTCCGTTTAGGCTGTTAATGAGCGCTGCGGCTTCCTTCTGCATGTTTACGTTCATCAAGTAAACCCACGTCGCAAAATCAGGTGATGGATTCTTGTAAGAATCGATTCGGAAGACCTCTACGCCATCAATCGTTTCTTGCCGCGGCGCATTTGGGAAGTCGCAAGTGACCACGTAGACCTTGACGCCGTTTCCAGCCAGACTCTTAGACAAATAGTAAACGTGTGGAGAAATACCTCCAATAATCCTTGGTGGAAATTCCCAGGACAGCATCATAACGCTGAGGTTTCGGTTCATCTCAGATCTGCACTCCTAACAACACCGTGATAATTTTCCAAAATCCCTCTAACCCAGTTCGCAGATTCTGGAGAAATCACCTTTGTCTTGTCGTGAGGCACCTTATAGATTCTAGAAATCTCATCTTGCATCCACTTCGATTTGACTTGAAGCATGTTTGCCTCATACATTCCAAGCCACTCAATGCTTCTGATAGCCATGTTGAAAGGAGTATTTGCACCATGAGATCTGTGATCCTCCAAGCTTTCCACTGAATAAATGTAAGGTATGTTCAAGGCCTTCTTCAGAGTGACTGCGGCGGGAATGAAATGCCAATCATAAACATCAATCAAATCAACGTGTCCGCCTACGTCATAATGGACATTTGCTGTCACCCTCTCAACCTCTTGGTTCAAAGTCAAAACCCACGTGAGAACGCCAATATGCGTCCGCACAGGGTTCGTGGCTCTCACGGTTTTGACACCATCAGAATCATCATGTCCACCTGTCAAGTAGTCATGATAAGTCACCACGCAGACTTGCACCTGATTCCTAACGAGCTGGCCAGCAAGTTTCTTAACGTAATCTGCAAGTTGCCCTACCACCCTTGGAGGATATTCCCATGAGAAGATTACTACACGCATCTGGCTCACTACGTGAAAAGCGCGCATACCTTGATTATTCCGCTTCCAGTCAAGTAATACCGCTTCATTCCCTCATTGTCAGTGAAACTTTCTACAAAACCTTCAGCCTTATAATTGTCCAAGATTCTTTCTAGTTCGCCCTTATCGACCTGTAAAACTTGCGAAAGCTCTTCGCTTTTTCTTGCTAAATCCGGCGCCGTAGCGCATAGATTGTGCAACGTCTGCAGGATCTTTTCAGATAACGGAAGCTCTTCTCGCAAACTACTCACCGCACACAGTACCAAAACTAGATGCGCTCTTGTTATAAAAGCCTAAACCAAACGTGTTAGAAGTATAGAGCCGCTTCCTTGGCTTGATTCCTCAGTTCTTCAAGCCTTTCTTTGACAATTTCGATTATTGCTTCCTTGAGACGTCTTCCCTTGTGCTTTGCCAATTTTGCCGTTCTCAAGCGTTCGGATAGTTTCTTGTCTCGCAACGATTTTTCTGCCCAAGCGTCAAAATCTCCACGCGCAAAATGGAACTCTACAGATTTCAAACCAGCTTTCTCGATCGCTCTCACAATTCCTTTGAGGCTCCAAGCCCTGACTCCGGTGAAATTCTCTTCGCCTTCACCTACGTAGAACAAGAATGGCTCATTCGCTGTTACAGTTTCAAGTCTCACTCTGCTCTCAAAGTCCAGAATGGCTGCTTGTGCCGTTACAAACGCGTCTGCTGGCGTGTTGAAGGAACTGAAGTAAGAATGAACCTCTCCTGGTCCTCCGCCCGCCGTAAACATGTAGTAAAGATGGTCGCTTGTCTGGAAATATCTCCACAATTTCAGGAACTCTTTGTCACCTGATTCCTTAACGAAAGGTTCGAGCCTCCTTAAGCCAGTGTAATAAGCCCATTGCATTGTGTTCCCAAGCCAGCAGCTTGCGTCTCTCTCCAAATCGGCCCATGAAACAGTTCCACCTAGTTCTGGAACGTCGATCTCTCCTGCGGGCGTATACTTTTCTATGACTTCCGAGGGCGTAGCCATATGCAAGTTCCACCATTTCAGGAT
>Ga0315288_10001060_pt1 | contig 35081 bp, 45 predicted proteins | sample YL17G11_20_MG_FD_203454 | JGI IMG/M metagenome (GOLD analysis project Ga0315288, IMG submission 203454) | Sediment microbial communities from Yellowstone Lake, YNP, Wyoming, USA - YL17G11_20 | ecosystem: Environmental > Aquatic > Freshwater > Lake > Sediment | place: USA: Wyoming | collected...
CTGATCACCTACGGGCTCAGGACTGTGTATCCGGACAAGAACATCCAGTTCAGGTCTGAGGTACAAGAGCGTGGCAAGAAGATGTGGATAGATCTACAGACTATCAATAACGGGAATGTAACGGACCCTGATGCCAAGAGTAGCGTGCATGTGGTAGAGAGTTTCTTATTGAGGATACTCTGTATCATAAAGATGAAAAGAGCGCGTTTACTGCTCCTGGATGAGACGTTCAAAGCGGTAGATTCTGACTATGTAGAGAATTTCTATCAGCTCGTAGCAGAGCTGTGCAAGAAACTAAACATGGATGTACTTTTGGTGACTCATTTCCCAGGATGCTCTGAGTTGGTGAATCACTCCTATAAAGTCGTACGAAACAACGATTCAGCTGAGGTGGTCTCCGTAAAATGAGAGTATTCGTACAAATCGACGTGCAGAACCTATTTTTCTCTGCTAAAGATATCAATAAAAGGATCGATTTCCTTAAGATTAGGGATCATTTCGCTAAATCCGGGGATGATATCGTGGGGCTCCATGCCTACATCATACGTACCCCGGACGCTAAATCTAACAAGTTTGAGGGCCTCCTGAAGTCTCTCAATTACGAGCTGAATATCAAGCAGGCTGTGATAGGGTATAGCGCTGAGGGCCAGAGGATCTACAAGGGTACAGACCAGGATCTGGCTATCTGTATAGATTGCATGATAAATATCGAAAAGTTCGATAAATGGGTGCTCATGAGCGGAGATGGAGATTTCATAGACCTGTGCAAGCATCTCAAGAAAAACGGTAAAATCGTAGAGGTATGGTCTATCCCGGGGACCAGTTTTAACAAGAAATTCTGTGATTATGCAGACATGATACATTTTCTGAACGAGAGTTTTTTCTATACGCCGGATGAGAACAGGCAGGATGTACCATAGACAGAGGGACCTACAAATGAAAAACCCCGGGGTAATATACAGACGGTACCGACAGCTCAAGAGAAAGCTGTTGTATGATAAGATCGTGAGAGCGCGGCAGGTATGCCACAGGAACTGTTACTATGGCAAAGTATTATCCCTACAGTCTGACATTTTAGATATAAGGTCCACAGATTTTTTGGTGTGTAGGTATGGGCTAGAAGAGAGCAGTGATGAGTTGGTACTATGCACTAAACCCACCGAATGTAACGCATTCGCCAATAAATGGACCAGAGAGAAAGTAGAAGCTCAGTTTGGGATAGAGACCGCTGATTGGAAAATAAAGCTCGAAAAGTACCCTGAGTTGGTGGCTTTAGAGTGGGTTTTGGACAAGGATCTCACGGACGCTATAAAGAGCCCTAGTTTTTTGGGCAGCCTCGTAGTGAACGCGATAATGTTTTTGGAGAAACTCCTTAAATACGTCAATCGTCCAAGGATGTTTGAATGAGTCAAAGTAAAGATGCAGATACTAGAAAATTTGTAGCGGCGGAATCGACCACGAGTTTCGATTTCAACACTCTAATAATCAGGGTCAAAAAAGGCTTATTGAATAAATACCCCGATATAAGTGGGGAATCTTTAGTAGATCTGATGCACAAAAATCTAAAGGAATTCAGGCTCAACGGTCAACAATTTGACTTTGAAGCTAATCCTGCTACTCTCGGTGGGATAAGATTCTTAGTAAAATGCCCTAAATGTGGCGTGCTGAGTGTCAAGCTCTATCTACCCAGCTCTTTCCCGGATCGAGAAAAGCTCTATCTATGCAAAAAGTGTCACAGGCTCAAGAATGCGTGCCGCATGATATCCAGGACTCCTCTCTACAGCAAAGTGATAAAGCCTTTGAGGAGGCTAGAGCGACTGAATGAGATACTCATGGAGAAAAACATTACTCCAGAAAAAGCTCAGCCTTTCTTGGATGAATATAAGAAAATAGAAAAGGAGCTGGCGGAGTCTCCGGAGTATCGCCTTTTCAAGTTCAGGAAAGAACACGGAGTTGATATTTGAACTAATAGTCTACTAATATGGCGTCCTTGATAGCCCCTATCTAAAAGGACTGCCCCATGCTCAAAAAAGTGCTCAGAGTCATCGTCGCATATAAAAGACGGCTAAAGAAAATATTTAAGAAAAGGAGTCCCGCAGCCAGGATAAAGGCCCGACAATATTACAAAAGACATAGGATGCTCATAAAAGTACAGCGTAGAAAATATATCAATAGAAATAAGGTGTTTCTAAAGTCTCGTAAGCATTTCAAAAGGACCAAGCCTCATTTCCAAAAAGCCAAGAAATTTCACATTCCTAAGCCGCATTTCAAGAAACCTAAAAAACCAAAAATAAAGAAATTCCATGTCCCCAAGAGAGCTAAAAAGCCGTAAACCGTTTACAGGGTTCGTAGCATATTATGACGACGGTAAAGTAGTAAAAGAACGAGAGAACTTTTTCAGTATAAAGCTCAACAAGAAATGTGCTACCAGTTGGGCTGAGATAGACAAAGACAAGCTCGTTAGATTAGACCTCGTATGGAATGATCAGCCAAAAGGTTCTATCCTAAAAAACCCCTCTGAAGACTCTTTCAATAAAAGCCACGTGCTCTCCCCGCAGGACTGGTTTTTCTCCCAAAAAGGCTATTACGATCTCAATACCCGAGTAATCCGCGTGGTAGCCAGAAATATAGGCTATATAGAGGATGGTATCGTAAACATCCTATCCGTGGTAGAGGAGCCTGGAGTGGTGCAGATGTACCGCAGGAAGGCCGCTCAGTGAAAATCTATCTGGTATCTGACCCTACTAGATTTGCGCTCACTGATATATATACAGGATATACACACGCTTTTAATAAATTAGGCATACCTCACGAAACCTTTCCGTACCATTATCTGAGAGACGTAGTATCTGATAAGCTATGCTACAACATGATTCATTCCACAGCTCTAATAAAGTCTAAAGAGTTTACTCATGTGATGTTTATAGGGGGACTAAATATCCCGAGCTATATATTCGAGAGCCTGTATCATTTGAAATCAATAATTGTCAGCTCAGAAGACCCCCATAGTTTTGATCCTAACAAGAACCGCCTGGACCTCGTAGATTACTATTTCTCTAACGAGCGATCCGTAGGTACCAGCACCAGGTACAAGAACACGTACTACTGTCCTACCGCGGGTAGTGACGTAGAGTGTGGGAAAGTACCCCGGGAGATGATCGACGAAAAGTACCAGAGTGATATCCTTTTCCTAGGAGCCATGTATCCCAACCGTAGGAAACTTTTAGAAGCTATAATACCCCTCGTAAAAAAGCACAAGCTCTCGTTTAAGGTATGCGGGCATGTGCAGTACCTACCCAAAAAGTCACCTCTGTGGGAGTACGTCACGGACGCCAGGACGATACCTCACAATGAGACTGTGAAATACTATAATGGGGCCAAGATTGTACTAAACATCTTGAGAGACATCAATTGGAATCCGCGTACAGCCACTAAGAAGAATCCCCTGAATAAGAGCAAATTCGACGCTCAGAGTCTCAACCCAAGAGCCTATGAAGTACCTCTGTGTCAGGCATTCATGCTAATGGAGGATACTAGGGCAGAGGCACGAGAGGTCTTTGATGAGAAACAAGTAGGATTCTTTTCTAACGAGGAGTCTCTGATAGAGCACCTATACTACTATTTGATAGGCCGCGGTAGTAGGTGCCGGGATGAAATGGCTTTTCAGGCCTATAAGAACGTAGCTGCAAACCACACGTACACTAATCGTCTCATGTATATCAAGAGTGTCCTCGAAACTTCTATCGAGAAATGAGCCCCATGTGGATCAATTAACTGACCCCGTAACTGAGATACTCCGTGAGCTGAGTGCTGGAGCTCCCGTCCTGACTAAAGAACAGATTTTCCAGGCAGAGCGGGACATCAACGAAAAAATGGAACGTTTTTCTATCGAGCACCGCCACTACATTGGTCAAAGCATAGAATCCGCCCGCCACGCCTACATAACTTTCTGACCGCTTTAGAAATAACCTTTTAATAATCCCTGCTAGTGTAATAGCTCTACATAGAAAATCAGGATAATCAATGAAAATTGGTGCGTACAGCCCTCGTACGGGTAATCTACTGTCTGAGGATATCACTGGAATAAATTTCGGTAATGTCCATAAAGGTGAGCACAGCGTATTACCCATACTGATCCGGCCCGAGAGAGATGAAGAAATAATCTCAGGTTTGGAGATGTACCTACAGAACAACGGTGGGTTTAACCAGACAGAATACGGATATTTTGTCTTTTCAGGTTTCGTGCCCGTAGAGTCCTGGGACTCGCACACATCTGGGGATACAGGAGTCTATTTCATATCGGATCATTTTGTAGAAGTCCCAAACCCTCCGGACATGTCTAACGGAGTCCAAATCAACATAAATCACGACGGCCATGGAGACTACGTGTGGCTCGATGTGAATCCGAGCCTACTGGAGACTGGCGGGACCTCAAGTATCAACTATCGATTCATATTTGAGTACTCTTGATCAAAAACGATAAGCAAAGGAAAAAATTATGGCTGGACTAAAAATCGCTAATTTCAATCCCGCAGGTATGACCCCCCTACTCGATGACGTCACTGGCATCGATTTTGGGGATACCATACGAGGTCAGCATAGTACCAACGTAGTCGCTATCCGTCCTGCAGCCGATTGGATTACTCTAACAGCTCTGGCTCTATTCCTGGAGAATACAAGCGGTGTAGATCATTCTGAGTTCGGTAGATTCAAGTCATCTACTCCTATCACAGGTATCGAACCCGGCAGTGACTACTTATCAGACTATTTCATACCGATTACTGGTATATCAGATGCATCACAGATAGGGGAATATTCAGACTACGGTATCGTTTTCAACGCCACTACTCCTGAATACGCTTGGCTGGATGCAGAAGCAGGCACGTCAGAGACGATGATGGGAGACTCTACCGTCAATTTCAGATTCGTTTTCGAGTACGACTAGCATGCTGACACTAATATCAGATCCTATCCAAAAGCTGGCTCAGATAATCGTTAAGAGAACTGAGTGCGGTTTCGATCCAGCGGATATTGCTATCCTGAAGAATGACGGACCTACATATCTGAGGCGCGTACAGACAAACCTGAAACTGGGCAAGAAGCCTCTGGCTGACCTAGAGGACACTAATAAGAAAGTACTACTGTCGTACGTGATCTTTCTCAGGCAGAACATCACTATGGAAAAAGGCGATAGGCCTAACGAAGAGGATGCTGCGAAGATACTCCACGGTGAGGTATATAAGGAGTCCAAAAAAGATAATAAAGAGCTCGAGGAAGAGCTCCTGAAACAGTTGGAAAAAATCGGTATAGATGTAAAGAAAAACGATAAAGAGGAGAGAAAATAATGAGTACCAGTGCTTTCAGAGACCTTCCAGCGCACATAAGAATCCGTGATTTTAGAATAGTCATAGGGGCATCATTTCTGAGCCCAGATAGATTAGGGATCTCTATACCTTTTACGGGTATAGCCAATCCAGGGCTCACTGCTGATCTACTGAGTTATGAGTATTCCATGGACAACGGCAGTAACTGGAACTACATGGATACCTCATCGACCACTACAGGGCTCGCATTTACCCCTGCGGGAGCCTCTTTTAGCCTGGTGTGGAACGCTGATTCAGATATTGGCACCCTGATGTTCAATACACATATCAGGATCAGGTTAAAAGCAGAGAGTGGCTCCTACGAGACTGCGTTTTCCACGTGCATCTTGTATTTCGAACGTACGATAGTGAACTCTCAGCTAGTGACGTCTCCAGGATTCCCAGCGGACTACAAAGGTATCCCAGGTAGAGATTTAATGGCGAATGCCCCAAGATCACAGTCTACGAAATAAGAGGATTTCATGATGTGCAAGAAAGGGCAGGACTTTCACTGCCCTTTTTAGTATATTGGAGTACATGGGACCTCTCGAAATCCTAGGTTTATCTCCCGGCAGCTCCCTCGATGACGCTAAATCCCATTGGCGTCAGCTAGTCCAACAACACCACCCTGACCACACCGCTACAGAAGACACCCAAAAGTTTCAAGAGATACAGGCAGCCTATGAGGCCATCAAGGCTGACCCATCGATCCTAGATGGTAAAAAAGCCTCTACGATAAATTTTTTGAGAGTGGACGTAGATATATCCATTGAAGACTTCTATTTCTATCGGGAAATACCAGTGAGGATCTCCCGACAAGTCTTTTGTGGACACTGTGCAGGTACAGGAGCAGAGGCTCGGGAGTCCGGGGTATGCTCACTCTGCGGGGGTACAGGTCAGATAACGGGCAATGTTCTAAAACTCCTCGGCAGGGACTCTACTTGTCCTAATTGTTCGGGGACAGGGGTGCCTGAACAGAACCGCTGTACTATGTGTAGGGGATCTAAATTTGTTACAGACAGTTCTCTGAGAAAGATACGTTTTTCTCTGGAGGACTATCGCAAAAAGATAGTCACCATAAAAAGTGCAGGGCACCAGTTAACGGGTAGTGCTTTCGGTAACGTGTTTATCAAACTGAACATAGAGCCCGACAACGTCATAAGTATCGAGGACGACTATTTCAAGACGCACTACAAAATTCTACCCGTACAGAGGATCATAGGGGATGATGCAGAGATTACAGTATTTGGTAGGACTTTGAAGTTCAGGATAGAGAAAAACGCGTCTGAGACTATGATCGAGGACAGGGTATCCCCTGGAGTGGCTCAGAAAGTACGAATTCTATTTATAGAGATGCCTCCGGCGCTCACGGATGAGACCGTAGGACTCTATAGGAAGATTTTGAGTGTAGAGAAAAACAGTACTAAAATTTAGTGCCATTTTATGCACATTGTTTTACTAGAGTCAAACCTTCACTGTGTGATTCGATTAAGCCAAATTCTTCCGTTATTATTGAAAATTTCCTTTTCGGAAACTCCCACTCTCGCCTGACCTTGTCCCATGAACTGACCGGCACAAAAAAACCAACAACTCTAGTCCGATACTCGATAATTTTTGCCCCACACTCTGGACACACATCCTTTTTCCCTATCGTATTATGATTATTCTCACACTCTGAGTATACTGCATTTAAAGCAAAATGTTCACACCCAGATGTAACCGCATATTTGATTAGCTTTTCCGCCTGTTTGGCTGTTACCTTTTCCCCTATCTGAATATGAACAATACCACCACCAGTGATAAGTTTGTTATATTTACCGTCTATGTCCATCTTATCCCATACGGTGGATTCTTCCCACAGGGGGACAAACTGATTTGCGTATAACATATAAGGTACTTTTTTTTCTCCAAATATCAGTTTATCAGCATTACATAATCGAGAAGAAAAAGACTCTCCTGGGATCTGTTCAATGTTCCCTATAATGCCGTATTTTTGTGAATACTCTTTAACTTTATCATTCATAAAAGTCAGAAACAGCCCTTCAATATCAGTGCCATTGCCAAATTTCTCTTTATACAATTTCGTTGCCTCATAGATTCCCATAATTCCAAAGGTAGAAAAAAGTCGATTTATGTTTATCCATCCATTTGTAATAAAAGGCTGTAGTCCTATGTGCTCTAATTTTTTTATCAGCTCTTTATGGGCTTTCAGAATTTTTGCGGCGTCTTCTATTCTATGGTCCAATATATCATAAAACTCTTCTTTAGTGGCTGCTTCTAAAGCTACCCTGTTAAAGTTAATCGTGCACACCCTATGAGAGCCCAGAGATACCGATCCTCCACCTCCAAAAGAGTTAGATTGAGCTGCAAAGTCCATCATTTCTGCATTGTTGATTAGACGACAACAAGAGGCAAATTTCTGCCCCTCGCTAACAAAAATGTTATATCTGAAAATATCTTTCCTGCACATCGATTTAAGGAACAGGTCATCTTGTATGATCTCTTTATCCCCCCATTTCTTTTTTCCGAAATTTATGGTAACAATAGGGAAACGATACGGGATTCCACTTTTTAATGGGTCGCCCTTGTCAAAAAAATCCAAGAATATGTTTTGTATCTCAATGATGTAATCAATGATATAGTTGGTATAAAATTCTTTTTTCTCCTCTTTATCCTCGTATTCTTCATGCTCAATAGGGAGATCATCAAATGGAAAATACCAATCCATATCTTTAAGGATAGTTTTTAGTTTTGTCCTGTCGAAAACAGATATATTGGTGAAAGGAGACTCAACCGCATTGCGAGACAGGTGGTTCACAGAATGCACGAACTGCTGCATCTCATTCTCAAGATATTTTCTAAATTTCTTATTGGTTTTAAGTTCCCGGAGATCCACTCTTTCTTTGTAAAGGGAAAGATGGGATATGTCCAGAAAAAAAGTAGAAACAGCTAAAGCTCCGGCAAGATGATTGCTCAATTGATGTAGAGTTTCACAAAGAGCTGAGATATAGCTAGAAACTCTTTTTGAGGGCTTTGAATGTAACTGACCAAAATCTCTTCCTACTGTGATTATCTTTGATGCATCCAGGGCCCAGCAATTATGCTGTGTCATACCATTAGCATAAAATGAACCTGTGTCTGTAGTTATATCGTAAACATAGTCAGCATAGTTAAAAAAGCATTCTGGAATATTTGTTATAATTTTGCTCACTCTATTAGAACGAGAGCACGTACTATTTTTAGGGTTATAACTAAAAGACTTTTCAAGTGTGCCTTTGCTTAAACTTTGTATTTTTCCAGAAAACTTAAGCATTTCTTTAATGGGTTTAAAGGAAACTCCAAACATTATATCTGATTCAACTCCTTTTTTATTTTTTTTCATATTATTACTACTGGATATAGCAAGTCTTTTTCTAACCCCGGGTACGTTCAAATTTTTTAGTAAATCATATAGTCCCGTTATTACCGAGTATGATCTCATTCTTATGTCTATTCTACCGTCTTCTTTAAATATCGTTCCTTCAGAGTCTATTAGTCCAGATATAAAAGCTATTTTAGATAGTCTTTTCCAATTAAATATGTTTTTAGGTAGAGTTTTTGTAAAAGAGTTCTCTTTGTAGCCGTATCCTAAATAATCAGAGCACAACCTGTTTAGCCACTGTGATGTAAAATTTATTTGACGATCATTAGAGTCTTGAAATTTCCACAATTTAACATTGGAAAAAATTTTTTTAATAACAGACACTATTTTTGTGTTGTCTATATCTTTTTGGTAGATTGACACTAAATTACCCCCTCGAATAAATTTTAAATAACCGCATGGGTTATTTTCGTATTCTGGGTCGTTTTCATAGCAATGCGTATTGCCATCCCCACATATAAAGCCAAGTAAATAAGCTAAATTAATAGGCACGTCAATATTTTCTTCAAATATAGGAAGTTTTTCTTTTTTAAGAACCTCATCACCAATTTTTAGGTTACGTGCTATTTTTTCTGTTTTGTTTTCCATATATATAGGATGATTATCTGTAACAAAAGCATAATCTCCGTTTTCTGTCTGGTAAATAATCATGCCTGTGTCACGTTTGTGCTTGATAATTCTAGAGACACCAACCCACTTATCACTGTCCCACACTTCTATCTCTATATCTTCTTTAATAGGATCTACAGACTCACATTTAACTGTTTTTTGTACTTTTTTGCCTATAATAGCATGATTAAAGAGTACTGGTTGTTTAATATCTTTTGATAGTATTTCTTCCATATTTTTTGATTTTTTAGAAAAGTAAGAAAATTTGTCATATATTTTTTTAAAATTAGTTAATTCTATTTTTCCATTTATTTTAACTATAAGGGGCGTGTAACCATAATATGAATATGGTTTAAGTATTTGAGTGCTATCGGATAATCCTAAACTTAAATCCAACATCTCCCCTATTAATCTTTTAGCTTCTTCTTTACTATATAGTTCTTTTATAGTCCTATATAGATAATCGTAACCCACCGCCTTTTTAACAGGAGCTATACACTCCTGATTTATTCCCTCAATGGTTTTTTCATTTTTATTACTGTTGCTATCTATTGATACGTCATTGAGCCTATCTTGCATCACTTTTTCTATGGAACTTATAAAGTCAAAATTATCCCTATTTAACCCATGAATCTTTAAAAAAGAGTCTACTACTTTGTCATCGGCTATATTGTATTTTTCTTTTAAATTATTCGAAAGTGACTTTTTAATATTACTAAGGGTCCTAGCGGTTGTTACATCCCCAAAATTCTCAGTAAACATTTTTACTCTCCTTTTAATTAAAGAGATATATTCCATTTTGACTGACAGCTATACCTCGCGCATCATACAAAACTTGATTAGAAGAAGAAAATTTCATGTGCATGTCTGTTTTCTCTGCTCTTTGTTTCAATCGACTATCATACCTCCCGGTTTTTATAAAGGCGTAATTTTTCAATTCCTTTTTTTGAACATACTCAAAATCATGCCCGGTATAAATGCACACCCTATAATTCAAGCCATAGAGATCAAGAAAACTCTTGATGAATTCCACATTAAAAACAGATAAAGGATCCCCCCCGGAAAAAACTACGTCTCCTGTCCTGTTTTTACGCGTTTGAATCTTGAGTTCTTCATTAAATTCATCAATATTATCAAACTTCCTAGTATCAACAGCATAATCCGAGTTCTTAAAGTTAACATTATGGCATCCTTCACAAGAATGAGTACAGCCCATTACAAATACAATCAAAGCATGATTTTCCGGATCCGGAAAGTCGAGAAAAGTACTATTAATAGGATATTGTACGTTAAGTTTCATCGTTTTTTTGTTCTTGAGAGGAAAGAAAACAGACTGGTATGTATATATAGAAGTTATGAAACCCTAAACAAGCTCGTTAGCATTTTTAGAAAAGACGCCAAAAAATTACTATGTCTACCGTCTTTATCAGTCCCACCACCCATGTGGAACTGATCATCAGGTACCATTTCTATCGGAGGTACCGTAGCCTGTGGAGCAGCCGTTGTAACAGCTACTGGGGCAGGGGTGCTACTAGGAGAGTCTGCAGAGGCAACGACTCTCGAAGGACCTATCTCTCTATGTATACGATCCCAATCAAAAAGCTTTCCGGGATCTACTTTTCTCGTAGGCGCTATATCCTGGTGACCCACAATCAAATTACCGGAAATCTTGTACTTGCTGATTAAGGTTGATAATAGCTCAGTCAACGTGGTATACTGAAAGTCTGTGTAAGCTACCAGGTTACCATCTCCCTCAAGCTCTATACCTATAGAATAGTTGTTGATGTTGTTACGCGTCTTGCCATTGACTACCCACTGGGATACACCAGCATGATAGGCGGTGTCCGTATCTTTCACGAACTGTACGACATCGTAATCAGCCTGAGGTGCCCGCGGTATAGCGTAATGAGCAGACACCGGATTTTCGATAGCGCCCGTCTGAGGGTTCTTGTGAGCACCTGTACTCGTGAACCAGGTGATAGTCCCCGATATGCTATAGAGTTTACCGGCGTCTGATCCTATATGATGGATGATAATCATGTCAAGAGGATAGTTCCCCCTCGACCTAAAGAAAGGGCTGGGTTTCCAAAGTGTCCTGATCATGAATCAAGCTCCTGTACTACCGAAGCCGCCGGTGTTACGAGCAGTCTCATCTAGGCTTTCTACCTCTACAACGTCGCATAGAATAACGGGACAGACTACTGCTTGGGCTATGCGATCGCCTTTTTTGATGGTTTGAGGGACGCTGGAGTGATTGATGAGGATCACACCGAGTGGAGCCCTGAAGGCTTCATCCACAGTACCTGGGGTGTTCAAGACAGTCAGGCCTTGTTTTAACGCCAAGCCGCTGCGAGGACGGATCTGTATTTCGTATCCTGGACCCACGGTAGCACAGATACCGGTACTCACGAGAGCGCGGCACCCAGGCTGTAGATGGAGCTCTGTCTGGTCGGGGCGCAGCTCATGGTACGCTTCAAGACCTTCATCTGCGATGTAGTAGACTCTCTCAAATTGGCAGGCGTGGAGGTCCAGTCCGGAGTCGGTAGGATGAGATCTTTTGGGGATTTCGGCGTCTGGGAGGGCTTTCACGACCGAGAGCTTTGGAGAGCGGTTTGACATGCTCTAACGCCTTCCTTTCGTGATTCGGATCCCCCAAGACACTACAAGGAATCCGCGTATGAATGAGTTATTACGTAGGGCGCTTTTTCATAGGAGAATGACCGGATATAAGAACATAAATGTCGGCACACGGTTTTTAAACATCTTTCTCATGAATCTTTCGGAAGGTCCCACGAGGCATCGAGTGTATTAACCGTGTAAATATTCGAAGAAATTACTGTATTATTAATGGACTAAATAGTATGTTATAGTGTATTTATTCACGAACAAGGAGAGGGGAGAATGGAAATATCCTACGTAGACAAGAATACGATATTCGAATGCATAGTGGGATCCCAAGCATACGGCATAAGTGGTCTCCACTCGGATGTAGATAAGTCGGGGGTCATGATCCCCGGCATCGAATATTTTTTTGGGCTGAACAGAGTAGATCAATTTAATGGCTATCCGGGCGAGGATAAAACCATATACGAATTTAGGAAAGCTCTGAGATTGATTTCTGATAATAACCCAAATATGATGGATCTATTATGGGTGCCTGAACGCTGTATTCTACGCATGACCGAGTATTGGCAGAGAATAATCGACAACAGAGAATTATTTATATCCAAACGATGTAGATACACTTTCTCAGGATATGCTATAGCTCAACTTGACAGAATAAGAACACATCGAAAATTCTTACTAGACCCACCCAAAGCCCCTCCGACGCGAGCTGAGATAGGTCTGCCAGAAGTATCCATTTTTCCCACATCCCAACTCAAAGGGGTGTGCTATGCAGCTATGGAATTTCTCATTGAAGAGGAAAAACAGAATTTCATAGATGAGCTAGATGGTATTTACGGGGATTACATAGTTCCTCTACTCGCCAGATTCATACGCCCTGAAGAACGTGCATTAGCCATGGAATGGTTACAAACAGGAATAAAATCTCAGGCGCATGCATTTCAGAGTGTAGGCACCCAATATATTAAGGATGAATACGTAGAGATAGCTCATAAGGAGCTGTCTCACTACAATGCTGTCAAGGAATACTCTCGATATATGGATTGGAAAAAATCCAGGAACAAAGCGCGAGCACCCTTAGAAGAAAAATTCGGATTTGACACAAAACATGCAGGGCATCTCGTAAGACTTCTACGTATGGGAGAGGAAATTCTTAGGACAGGTAAAGTAAATGTAGATCGTACTAATATAGATGCAGAGGAACTCAAAGCCATTCGTGCGGGAGCATGGACCTATGACCAGATAGATCAGTACGCTCACGATAAGGACAAAGAATTTGAAGAACTATACAAGAGCTCCCCTCTGCCTCGTTCAGTAGATATGGGCTTGATAAATGAACTGTGTATCGAGATCGTGGACCGATATCACAAAAATGCACATGTCACTTGATTATACCGTTACATAATAGTATATTCAGACTGGAAATTATGGTAGTACACCAGGGAGAGGCAATGAAATACAAGTACCTTGTGCAATGCTGGATCACCCCACGGTCAGGGTTCGACATCGTGAAAAAGAATCGTATCACGGAACTGTTCCGGTCTATAATAGCGGATACATTTTCGGACGATGAGCACGCCAATGAGTCGGTTAAAAATTTCGAAAGATCACACGAGGGACTGGTGCTGGAGCCGCTCGTCATAGAGTCAGACACTGTGATCGTAGACGCAGAAAAAGAGATCCTACCAGAGATTCAGAAAACATATCCAGGAGCGATAATTTTTTCGTGTGAGAAAATCCCAGAGCTTGTCGTAACAGAAAGCAAATAGTTAATCGTCATCCAAGGATTTTAAGATGAGTATTATATCAAAACCCGGTAATAGCTTATACTGGGCAAACTATGACAAAATTTTTGGCGAGCAGCCTATACCGGGAGTCAGTAATGGGAGCTATAGCCCGACATGGTCACCTTCATACGGCGACCCAGAAAATGAATGCCCACATTGTCACACCATCAATAATGCTCACCACAGTACGAGTTGTCCCAATTGCAAAACATCCACTATTGAAACAATCAAACGCCTAGCTACCAAATAACTACAGACAAGATAGGGGCCACTACAAATGCAACGACGCTACAAACCCTCGACGAATCTACTTGAAGGCATTCGAACCCTCTTCCCACTCGAAGTTTGCCCGTGGGATGATTACTACATGCGCATGGCGCAGACGGACTTTCTCCTCCAGCGCCACAACCTCAAAGCCTCAAAAACCTATTTCATTCGAAAAGCTCCGTTTGGAGGATCGTTCGCCCATCTGGGAGGACTCACCGCATTCTTGAGAATACTCAAAGACTATGAATTCAATGACGAGGTAGGTATGGCCCTCCTCGATCAGGGGTATGACCCCGTGTTCATCGGTTACCTGACTGATGAACTCGTAAAGATGAACGTGACTGTCTACGCTCCCCCTGAGGGGTCGATATTCTTTCCTAACGAGCCGTGTATCATCATGGAGGGCACCCTCTTGGGCGTGCGAATAGCTGAGGGTATGCTCCTCGCCAACGTGAACTACCCCTCGCTCTCGATGACCAAGTGGGCCCGGGTAGTGCAATCGGCAGGACAGGGATCAACTATGGAGTTCGCACGTAGACGTGCTCAGGATCCGCTACAAACCGCGCTCTATGCTCACCTGGCAGGGGTTAATATATCGAGCAATGCAGAGCTCCGCTGCGGTATAAACGTACCTATACGAGGCACCCAAGGCCACGAATTTGTCCAAAGTTTCGGGGATGAATATGAAGCATTCGATAAATGGCTCGAAATAAATCCGAGCAGACCTGTGCTCCTGGTGGACACCGTAGACACTCTCAAGTCGGGTCTACCGAATGCCATCAGGGCTTTCAAAAAGCACTGGGATCGCATCAAAGCAGCGAAGGGAGCCCCAGGTATCCGAAATGACTCGGGCGATCTGGCATATATCACTATTGAGGAAAGGATAGCCCTAGACGCCGCGGGGCTGAATGACGTGGTGATTTACCAGACAAACGATCTAGATGAGTATCTCATAGAAGACATCCGCGGGCAGATTTTCACCAACGCAGCTAAAGCGGGTCTCGATCCCAATGAGACTATCAGAAAGATCGTGTGGGCCTGTGGTACTCAACCTGGTACCTGTGCTGACCAGCCGAGTATCGGCGGAGTCGCAAAGCTATCGACGGTGGAGTACTGGAACGAAGAGCGAGCGGTCATAAAGATTGCGCATGACAATCCTATCAAAACCAGTATCCCAGGATCGAACCGATCAACATGGTTACGTCACAAGGATACTGGTGAGGTATTCTGCTGCCTCATCCATGATAGGGCTGAAGATGTGACCAAATGTACGTCAGCACGGCACCCGGATGATGAGTCAAGCCGTGTTGTACTGCAACACATGACTGATTTGGAGTATATCCCGCGGCAGAGAATCGCATTCAAAAACGGGGATATCCAGGATGGGTTCAATCCGAGTATCCAAGACGTAAAATCTCTGGTCCGTCGTGAAGAGGACATGCTACACTGGACTCTCAAGCGCCTGAAGAGTCCTCACACTATGAAAGTGAGCCTATCCGGGGACGTGTTTGATCTGAGGAAGAGACTGGTGTTCAATAATCAGCTCATGGACAGATAGGCACTACTAATGAAAATATCTCTGGCTCAGATGCGGGTCATTCCGGGGGATCCTACCCGGAATTTTGAAACCATGCAGGATTTCATTCGGAAAGCTGTCAAAGCCAAATGCCGGATCATAGCCTTCCCTGAAATGTGCATTGGGGGCTACCTGCTTGGCGATCGATGGACAAGCGATGAATGGTGCAACCATCTCATGTCTTTCAATCCAAAACTGCAGGAGCTATCAAAAGACATCGCCATCATCTACGGCAATGTCTACGTCAACCCGAATTTCAAGAACAAGGATGGAAGAAGTAGGAAATACAACGCCGGTTATGTTTTCGTCGATGGGAAACCAGCGGAAAGATGGGGGCCATTACCTGAGGGCATCACCATCAAAAGCCTGTTACCCAACTACAGGATCTTTGATGACGAACGCTATTTCTATTCCCTCCAAGAGCAAGCTGCCCATTGGAATCTTCCCATAAAACAGATTCTTCAGCCTTTTTTCATAGATTCAGAAAAAGTTGGCGTTGAGATTTGCGAAGATTTATGGTTCAATGACTACTTCTATCATGATCGGCCCCTCAACGTGTCCCACTATCTCATCCAGAATGGGGCCCAGTACATATTCAACCTTTCGGCGAGTCCCTGGACCCATGGTAAGGATCAGGCCCGGAACAACTGCATCAAGAAAAGCTTTCAGGATTGTAAAAACTTCGTCCCCTTTTTCTACGTCAACTGCGTAGGGACCCAGAACAACGGCAAGAATATCGTGGTGTTTGACGGAGATAGTACGATCTATAATGAGAAAGCAGAAGTAATCCAGACTGCAATAATACCCTATGGAGAAGAGCTGATCATCAATGATGACCTGAAATCCCCGTCTTTCGTCAAACAAGTTTATTCGAAAATAGAGGGAAAGTACAACGCTATCATCGAAGGTATCCAAGGAATGGATACTATTATGGGTAACAGTCAATTTCCCTATATTATTGGGCTGAGTGGGGGCATTGATAGTGCTGTAGTCGCCTGCCTATTATCTAAAGCGGTAGGATCTAAACGCATAATCGCATGCAATCTTCCCAGCAAATACAATAGCTATGAAACCAAAACGATCGCAAGCGATATAGCCATCGCTCTCAATCTGGAATACCACGAGATTCCCATCGAAGAGATCACAAAACTAAACGCTGATTTACTCTATAAAGTACAGCCAGCTGCCTGGCCCAGTGTAAGTCATGAGAACATTCAGGCGAAGATCCGGGGGACTTCTATTCTTTCCAATATCGCCGGGATACATAATGGGATCATGACTTGTAATGGTAACAAGGTCGAGATTGCCCTGGGATACGCAACTTTATACGGAGACGTTAATGGAGCCATAGCTCCTATCGGAGATCTACTAAAAACCGAGGTGTTTGAGATGGCTCGGTTCCTAAACGAACAGATTTTCCGAGACCAGATCATCCCGGATTCTCTGATTCCCAGCAACTTGTTCGAGTTCTCGGTTCCTCCTTCAGCCGAGCTGACCACTAATCAGATAGACCCCATGAAATGGGGTTACCATGATGCCCTGGTTCAGGCCTTTACAGATTATAAAAAAATAGGACCCGAAACTATTTGCGAATGGTATCTGGAAAAATCCCTCTGTAGGCACCTTGAGATTTCTGAGGAACTTTTCAAGAAATACGAGCTTGATAAGCCGGAGGTTTTTATTAAAGATCTTGAATGGTTCACGTTTTTAATGGAGCGGGCAGTTTTTAAGAGGATCCAGTCCCCGCCCATCATCATTCTCAGTAAAGGGTCTTTCGGTTATGATATACGGGAGAGTCAACTTCCGGTCATGAGAACTGATCGATATATGGAACTAAGAAAAAATATTCTAGAACAAAAAGTTATTAAAATATAGGAGGCCAAGAATGCCTTGGGTATCAGTAGAAAAACCATCAAAAGAATTACTCAACCGTATTTATCTAAAGTCTATTAAAGATAGCCACAAAAGGCTTTGCCCTGACTGTGGCGTGAAAAAGGAAGAGAAGCACCATATAAATTGTGACGTCGCCAGATGTCTTAAATGCGGCGGTCAAAAACTGTCGTGTGGATGCAGAGGTGGGTACGGAGACGTGTGGGAGGGCATGTGGCCCGGTACTAAAGAGTGCTGGAAGAAGAAATACGTAGCTATATGGGTGGGTGGAGGTCCTTTTGATTCTGGAGAACCCATTTTCGATTACACCAGGCTGGCTGCAGAAAAAATGAAGCCGTCAGTAAACCAAATAGCACAGCACATACCCAGTTTCATAGACCTAGGTAAAAAACCTAAGGTATCCAAATTCAAGACGGTGGAGGATCTCGTCAAGATACCCTGGGTGAAGAGTTTCTCAGAAGACCCTAAATTCTACCGCTACAGTATAGCTGATGAGAGCCTAATGGCGGAGTACAAAAAGGGTAAAGAGTGGTGGGTGGTTGGGAACATCAAGAATCCCGCCTCTGTTGATTTACCCAAATGGGTGAGTAGGTAGCGTGGAAAAAGACGTACGAGCCAGAGCGGTACAGGCTATCAAAGCAAAGGTAGCCAAACTCGAACGAGCTATAGGCATAGTCAATGGGATACCGTTTGGTGTGCCTATACATATTGTATACGAGGGCTGCTCTGTGGGAGAAGGTAATGGTCCCACTACCCGGCAAGACAACGAACTTGTCGTCACGGTAAAAAAGCTGCTCAGATTAGAATTTATATGTGATTTAATGGCGTTGGAAAAACCTTGGTGGAAAACAAAGAAAATACCTATAGCAGTAGAGTTGACAAAAGTCAAAGACTGGAAACCGTTCGACAAGAACGACGCTGGGCTCTATATCAACTGGTTTGAACTCACCGAGGAGTTCAAAAAGCTCGCGTTCAGAAAATAGTTCGAGACAGGTTGACTTTAAGACTGAATCAGCGTATATTAAAAGCATCTTCTCACGGGTACTGTCCGTCAGAGCAGCAGGCTCGTTTAGGACAGTGCTTTTGTACCTCACACTACAAAGAAGGAGGCGCACTATGCGTCGTTCTGGTGTATTTGATTTGGCCCGCCTGCATCAAGCTTTCGAGAAGCACGGTAAACATGACCGTATCCTCGATTATCTCGCCCAGCCTCGTATCGAACTAGGCTCCCGAAACGACCAGTTCATATCGGAGTGCAAACAGCACTTGGAGAGCCGTACTCCGTTTGATCAACTCCCCAGTCTCGGGTTTGCCTCACAAGACTCAACCGTTTTCAAGAAACGGTTTGATCTTATGTCGACGGACAATCACGCCTACGTGATTGCGACCAAGGCGAATCCTACGGTACCAGAACTCGAAGAGTTCTCGGTTATTGAGCCTGGGTGGTCGATCCTTTTCCCGCTAAAGATCTATTTGATCTATCACTCAGAGCAGGCTAAAGCATACCGAGGTATGCTACCTTTCGGTTCTGAGGTGATCAAGTTCTACAATGAGGCTGAGTTGGGAAAAGAGATCAAAGGAACTCCAAGTTTCAGCGACCATGTCCGTCTCAAGGAAGTAACAAATGCCTTGGCAGACCATCTTGGCTGTACGACTGTAATGCTCAACAATGAGATGTATCTCGAGGGTAGCCGGATAAAGGCTGAATAATTCTGTTAAATTCTGTACCGTGAGAAGATAAAGCCCGAGATCAGGAAACTGGTCCCGGGCTTTTTTTTTTGATAGTCTATTAATAATGAATCAATTACTTACATCTTAACAAGGAGAATGCAATGCGCCAACTTTTTCAAAAGATTTCGTCCAAGCTAGACTCTATAGCCAACCACCTTGAGGCTAAAGGGCTCATCAAAGAAGCCTATGAGATCGATAAGGCGGCAGATATGATCGACTCCAGTGTCCGTTCATACGCACCGTATGGAGGTCATACGGAACCTAACATGTCGTCTATGGAAGAATATCGCGAAAGACATCCGGAAATGTATGGTAATAAAAAATGTATACAGTGCGGTAAACCTATTATGGGGAGACACTGTCCTTATTGTTACGCAGAGCAGCCTATAGATACAAGCAAAAAGATAAAACAAGCAGCGAGCCCTGAAATCAAAGCTATCTATGACGAAACGAAACAGCTAAATCCAGGGCATGCGGCTACGTTGATTGGCGAAAGACAAAGAGGCAGTAAATGGGGAGAGAGCCTTACTGAGCAAAAACTCGTGAGTCTCCCGTGGGAAGAGTACCGCGGACCAAAAATACCTGGAGTAATGCAGCCTGTGGCCAGGTATTTTAAACTTGAGGATGCTTCCAAATATTTCCCGGGATCTCGACAGAGGATGGAGAGTCTGGAGGACGCAGAGAAAAAAGGGTACAGGATGACTGTACAACAAAGTGCCCATGGGAATAAAGAGATCGTATCTCCTGACGTAAAAGATAGTCCCATAATGGAAGCTTGGATGGTCGTAGGTCCTGCTGAAGATGCTACCGGTAAAGAGATACCCGGCAAAGAAATGATCTGGACACTTTTCCCTGGAGTCCTATCAGGATCTGATCCTAACTGGGATGGCGTGATAGAGACCATACCCCCCGAAAAGAAAAAATATGTAGCTGTGAAAGGGATATAATGAAACGTATCCTCGCAATCGACGGTGGCGGGGCGAAGGGTCTAATACCTCTATCAGTACTCAGTGCCATAACAGACACGGTAAAAAGAGAGCCCGCGCAAGAGTTCGATCTGATGATAGGGTCCTCCATAGGGGCTATCGAGGGAGGCGTCCTCAGCTCAGGTGTAATCCCCGTGAAAGAGTTCAAGGATACTTTCTACAAGGATCTACCTAAGATCTTTGCCAAGAGAGTACGCGTCCCTATTTTCCAGCCCAAATATAGCCGAGAACCCGTACAGGCTCTACTCGACGCCTATGTCAAAGGCGTAAAGATGAAGCAGTGTAAAACCAAATTCATTGGCACCTCTGTGAATCTCGTGGATGGCCGCACACATTTTTTCAAGTCCTGGGAAGAGAAAGACGGGGAGCTCAATCTCACTCAAACTATCCTACGATCTGCCGCGGCACCCCTGTACTTTGGTACCATGGTCGATAAAGAAACCAAGAACGTATGGATGGACGGTGGGTGCGGAGACATGAATGCCCCTATCATGCAGGCGTTTATAGAGATCATGCGCCATGGGTGGCTCCTGGAGGAACACGTCCACATACTCTCCCTCGGATGCGGGCAGGCTAACCAGGGTATGTCATTTAAAAAAGCCGTAAGCTTCAACAACATCAGACAGCTGCTGTTTTTCATGAACCCTGTAGAGGGCGGTCTATCCCGGGCTCAGTTATCCATGACCCAAGATCAGTGGATGACTGCCCTATCTAAATACAAAATCGATCTCACGTTCCAGAGAATAGAAATGTATGACATGCCTAAAGAGATCGACAAAATGGATGGTGTGAAGTACCGAGATGAGTACGTAAAAATCGGTGAGGAGCTTGCCAAGCAGGTCGATTACACGTATCTTTAGCAGTAGCTCACGTGCCACGTGTACGAGGAGTATTCAGTGCCGTTCCTCACGGGGCGGCACTTGCTTTACAAGATAGTTATTGACTTTCTTATGCCACAGAGGTATATTAGAGGTCGAGGCATATTATGACCAATCGTATCATCAGGACCGAAGGTATAGGTAGAGAAGAGGGAGGTATACCTACGTCCTGAGGGTAATATTGTCACAATAGGCTACCAAAGCCCCCTCAGGACCGGAAGATCCTGAGGGGGCTTTTTTCGTTGCTCTTTGAAATTACGGTTGTGTTCAAGCACTTTTTAATGCCCCATTAGAACAACGGCTGGAGTTCACCTATCTTTCTAATAGGTTACCTCGGTTCGACTCCGGGATGGGGTAAACGGGACGTGTCCTCGACGGTTTTTGGGGGCCAGTCTTATAAGCTGGTACACATAGTTCAACTCTATGGCGTCCCACCAACATTTTACTTTAAAAGCTCGTGCGCGGCATTTATGTTCATATAAGAGGATGCGCCCATGGCCCAATTGGAAGGGCAACAGATTTCTAATCTGTAGGTTCCCGGTTCGAGCCCGGGTGGGCGTGCCATTTATGCGGGAATAGCTCAGTAGGTAGAGCGTCACGTTGCCAACGTGAAGCGCGTCGGTTCAAGCCCGATTTCCCGCTCCATTTCATAAACTAGGGGGGTCTCCGATGCAGTGTCAAAGATGTAAAAGCGACAGGATCCTAGAGATCTGTATCAAGGACCACGGAGATTTCTCCGCATGTTTTAAAGGAGCAGACGTAAATAGCATCTCAAGACTAAAGAATGTATATGAGGGGAGGATACACAGAACCCAAAATTTGCCTTGAATGTGGACAAACTCAGGGTATTTTTCCTATAGCGGATCCTGAAATAGACTCTGACGATTTGCTTGATTCAACACCTTCCCACACAGACGCCGCTTTAATGCTGAACGATATAATGTCAGCCAAATACCCGAACATAATAGCTGCAGACAACCCTAAACACCGTTTTATAGGATTCACTGGTTACAACACCGATGATAAAGGAAAAGAAAAAGATACCCGCTACTACACGGTACCAGTTAGTGATTGGCTAACCTTGGTAAAAAAATTACCAAAAATGAAACGTTTTATGTCCTCACGCGGTCGATCCAGTTTAGAAAGAGAACTAAAAAACAATCAAAATTTCTACGAATGGTATGAAAAACTTTAATAGGATATCTATCTATGCCCAAACTAAAAAAGAGAACCTGGCACTACGTACAGGATCCCGCAGAGTACGAGATCCAATGTGATCTGTGTCAGGGCACGAATATAGCGTGGAGCGAGTACGAGCACCGGGTGTGGTGTTATGATTGCAAAAAAGATGTTAAAGGCACCGAGGGAGTGTTCGGTGGGCCCATACCTATAGAAGCTGCGGCAATACTTGGGATGAGATTCGATCGCTGGGACATGGTAAAGAAAAGGGTAATCCCTTTAAAGGCAATCCCTTTTAAGAGAAACAACAAATAACATAGAGGTATTACAATTGGCCCAAAAATTTGACATTACAAAAACAGAGAAAATCATCTTTATTGGTTCTGATGGCAGAAAGATGACGGTTGTTGTTGATGGCGGGATAGAAAAACAGAAATCAATCATAAATGACTATCGTCTATCCGGTCACGTCGGAAAAACATATTGTTCAGGTGGAGATGTCTCAATAGATTTCCGGTCTCTTCCTAACGAGTGTCGGAGAAAATATTGCTGCGAACTTTGACAAGCAAGTGTAGTTCAATTGATAGAACCCCACTCTTCCAAAGTGGCTGTTGCGGGTTTAAGTCCCGCCACTTGCTCCACATTCATATAGAAATAACATGAAAACTCCGTACTATCTCATCGACGAGAGCCGCCTCCTCGAGAATCTCAAAAAGATCGCCTATGTCCGAGAGCATTCCGGGGCAAAGATGCTACTGGCACTCAAGTGTTTCTCTACCTGGTCAGTGTTTCCATTGATCAGAAAGTACATGGATGGTACCACGAGCAGCTCCCTCTACGAAGCTCGCCTCGGTTATGAGGAGTTTGGTAAAGAAACCCACGCCTATTGCGTAGGATACTCCGAGGATGACATCAAACAGATAAAGAAATACTCAGACAAGATCATATTCAACTCTCTGTCTCAGTATCTGCGCTACTATCCAAAAGTGAAGGATATGAAAATAGGTATAAGAGTAAATCCCGGATTCAGCTCTTCCTGTTATGACCTCGCGGATCCCTCCAGGGAGTATTCGAGATTAGGTACCTCAGAAGATCAGGATAGTGCAGTACTATCGCGTCTCGATAATATATCAGGAGTAATGTTTCATTACAACTGCGACAACGATGATTTTGGTGAGTTTTGCGAACAGTTAGATGAACTGAGCATAGTGTTCTCGGAAATCCTGAATAAGGTGTCCTGGGTGAGCCTGGGGGGTGGGGTCCTGTTCACGAAAAAAGGGTATCCCTACCAATCCCTCACTGTAAAACTGAGGCAGTTCGCCAAAGAGCATGACGTACAGGTCTATCTGGAGCCTGGGGAAGCAGTGATAACGGGAGCTGGAGAACTCGTCACATCCGTGGTAGATCTATTTTGTAATCGTAAAAGCATCGCTATCGTAGACGCCTCTGCAGAGGCGCACATGCTGGACTTAATAATCTACAGATACGGTGCCTCTATTGGAGATAGTGGTCCATATAGGTATCAGATAGCCGGTCGATCCTGTTTAGCAGGAGACATTTTTGGAGAGGGGTCTTTCAAGGAACCTCTACAGATAGGCGATGAAGTAAGGATAAAGAATGCCGCGGGATACACAATGGTCAAGAGGACCTGGTTCAATGGTCTACAAGCTCCCTCCATAGTAGTGAAGAAACTAAATGGATCCCTAAAGGTAATCAGAGAATTCAACTATGGTCACTATAAGAACAACCTCTAACATAGGAGTAATGGTGTAGAACATGAGCAACATATTAATAATCGGAGCAGGTGGCGTAGCGCATGTAGCAGCCCACAAATGTGCCCAGCATAACGACATCCTGGGAGATATCTGCATAGCATCCCGTACTCTCTCCAAGTGTAACAACATCATAGAGAGTGTCCATCGAAAAGATAACGTAAAAGACCCCTCCAATAGGATATACTCCCGTCAGGTAGATGCTCTCAACATGCGTCAGGTGATAAAGCTCATAGAAGAGACCCACTCTGACATAGTCCTCAACCTCGGCTCAGCCTTTGTAAACATGACCGTCCTAGACGCATGCATCGAGGCTGGAGTCACCTACATCGACACAGCAATACACGAAGAACCCGATCGTGTGGCTTCTATCTGCGAGCCCCCGCCATGGTACGGCAACTATGAATGGAGACGAAAAGAGATATGCGCTAAGAAAGGTGTAAATGCTATCCTCGGGATAGGGTTTGACCCTGGTGTGGTGAATGCTTACGCTGCTCTGGCTGCACGAGATCTTTTCGACGACATAGAATCGATCGATATTCTGGACGTGAATATAGGGAGTCACGGTAGGTATTTCGCCACGAATTTTGACCCGGAGATTAATTTCAGAGAGTTCACGGGTCGGGTATGGTCCTGGATAAACAGAGAGTGGGTAGAGAGTGAGGTCCACTCCGAAAAGATGGTATATGATTTCCCTGAGGTAGGTCCCCAGACCGTATACCTTACGGGGCATGACGAGATACACTCGCTGTCTCAGAACCTCAACGTGAATAGCATACGATTTTGGATGGGGTTTGGATCACACTACATAAACGTGTTCAATGTGCTCAAGAACATAGGGCTTTTGTCCGAGAAACCCGTGAAAACCTCTGAGGGGGTAGAGGTAGTGCCTTTGAAAGTGGTCAAGGCATGTTTACCAGACCCCCAGTCATTGGCACAAGGCTATACAGGTAAAACATGTATCGGTAACCTGACGCGTGGTACCAAAAACGGGATACCAAAAGAGGTTTTCATTTATAATATATGCGACCACAAAGAATGCTATGATGAGGTGGAGTCCCAAGCCATTAGCTACACCGCAGGGGTGCCTGCTATGGCGGCGGCTCTGTTGGTTCGGAAAGGTATCTGGAACCCCAAGTGCATGGCGAATGTAGAGGAGCTGGATCCGACGCCTTTGATTGATGTACTGGATAAATCAGGACTACGTACAGAGATTGCTAGTAAATAAGGAGGGGCTATGCCAGGAGCTACCATCGAGAGAGCTAGGAAGTGTCTCTTACTTGCCCGCAAGATATTGTTAGTTAAAGGGGCTACAGAGATAACGGAGCTCCAAGATAAAGTGACGGAACTCACTAATTTCTTTTTGGACATCCCAGAGGATATAGTAGATCTCAGTCTATCAAAGATTCCATAAGATTTATGCCCCCGTAACTCAGCTGTATAGAGTACTTCGATCCTAACGAAGGAGTCGCAGGTTAGAATCCTGTCGGGGGTACCACATCTTATATAACATAGGAGGCCTCTCATGACTCCCAGTACTGCTCTGCTCAATGACCTAGTGAAGATCGTAGACAAGTTCGTGAGGAAGATCAAGAAAGACAGAAAAGGTACGCTTCTGAGAGACATGAGAAGAACCCGGGGCATAGTAGACTATTATACACAGCACGGATCTCTAGTTATCGGATTGCCAAGGAGAAACGGCAACACGACGCTGGCTCTTAAACTCCTCAAGAAATACCCGAAATCAGTCTACATAGCGTGCAACCGATCGATGTACGCAGATGCCGCTAAACGTTACGGTATAGAAAAGAGACGATTTTTTAGCGTAGCCATGATAGACCTCAGCCTCCTGCTGCCCTATGACACAGAGATCGTAATCACAGAAGCCCTGTGCTATGCTAAAGAGTCCGCCATATCTCGTATGTATCAATCATTAGATCGGCATCACCCGATCTATATTCATTTGGGGACGACAAAATAAACACGGCGCTATCGTCTAACGGTTTTAGGATGACTGATTCTCAGTCAGTCAGTAGATCAGAGTTCGACTCTCTGTAGCGCTACCATCTGATAAGTGAATTCCTAGATAGTATATTAATTCTCAAAGGGCCCGTAACTCAGTTGGTTAGCAGTGCCTCGCTCATAACGAGGATGTCGCTGGTTCGACCCCAGCCGGGCCCACCATTTTTCAGGCACAACCATAATTAAGGAAGCACATATGGAAAAATGGAAAACACAAAAAGATTACGATAGGATAATTAGCAATCATGTTAATCCTAAATCAGACTTGCTATCAAACTATCACGCAGTTTGCATGGCGTTAGGAGCCGCAGCAACAGAATATGGTGTTAAATTCGGTGACTCTCTTGTAAAAAAGTACCAGCTAGAAAGACGGGGCATCAGACCTCTTTGTAAAAAATAACTTTCCTATTGACTTTCTCGTTGCACAGTGGTATATTAAAGGAACAGAGGAAACTATGCTGACAAAATCCCTTAAAACGACGACCGTGCTGGTCGTGGTATCGAAGCGCCAGGCAGGCGTTTTCTAGGGGCTTTTGTCTACATAGTGCTCTCACACAAGGGACAGGACGAAAGCCCCCGGGACTCAATCCCGAGGGCTTTTTTGTTGCGAGGAGGACTCCATGGACTACCAGCTGACTATCAAGGTACCTCTTGAGGCTATGGATGACCTCCAAGCCAGAGAGGTAGCCAAAAGCATTCTGTATGATGTGGGTGCACATCTATTGAATGAAAAAACTGAAAAGAAACTGCAGCGCGTCTATAACCCTACAATGAAGCTTACCAAAGTGACGTTGTGGGAGTCTAGGGAGCTCGCTCAATAAAATGAGTAAGCAGACGTTACAACGAGAGTTTAAGAACGTACCTACGGGTGCTCCACTAGCCTGTAGCTCTACAAGCACGCCATTAAACAGACTGGAAACGGTCAGTGTGGCGAGCGGAATACTGAGTTGTAACAATCCCGAAGTGGGTCAGCGGAAACAGGTATCCGGACTTAAAGTCACTGTACCTGTACTCTCGATTAATGGGAGTCCTTTGATGCCTTGTTCTTTGACTAAAGCACGTCACCTTTTAGAAAGGAGAAAAGCGAAGATAATTAATCTCAACCCGTTTGCTATCAGACTGACTTTTGAGTGCGAGAACAAAGTTCAGGAGGTGTCTCTCGGGGTCGATTCAGGTTACAATCATATAGGGTTTTCAGCTATTACTAAAACCAAAGAAATTACCTCTGGTGAAATATCTTTAGATGATAAAACCTCTAAAAGGTTAACAGAACGTAGAATGTACCGGAGAAACAGAAGAAATAGGCTGAGATATAGAAAACCTAGGTTCAATAACAGAAAGACACCTGAGGGGTGGTTACCTCCGTCTGTACAGAGAAAACTTGATACACACATAAACATGGTAAATAAACTAAAGGAGCTGACTCCGGTTAAAAAGGTTACTGTAGAGATAGGTGAGTTTGATATACAAAAGCTGATGAATCCAGATATCTATGGGAAAGAGTATCAGCAGGGAGATCTATATGGGTACAACAATTTAAAAGCTTTTTTGTTTTCTCGTGAGCACGGCAGATGCCAGTTTTGTGGAAAAAATATTGTTAAAGGTGAAAAAGCGCACACGCATCACATTAAACCTAGGAGCGAAACGGGTACGGATAGCCCCTCTAATATGGCCTTGCTACATGAAGATTGTCATGATGAATTACATAAGAGAGGGCTTTACAGGAAGCTTAAGGCACCTAAAGAATACAAGGCTGAAATTTTTATGTCTATAATTGCTGCTAGACTCAAAAAAGCTTTGAACTGTGGCGTTACATATGGATATGAGACTGCTACTAAAAGGAATCTCTTAGGGATAGAAAAGAGCCATGTAAACGATGCATTTATTATAGCGGGAGGGATCAATCAGGAGAGATGTTTACCTTATAAGGTAGAGCAAAAAAGAATAAACAACAGGACGCTACAGACTAACAGGAAAGGATTTGTCCCCTCTATTAGAACACAAAGGTATGTTATACAAAATAGAGACTTTATATGGATAAGTGATAAGAAGTATTTGTGTGGAGGAGTCGCTAATAGAGGTATTATGATTTACTATTTTGATGATACTAAAAAGAAATTGATTTACTATAAAAAAGTGAATAAGTTTTATAGTACCGGTAGCTTGACGTGGATAAATTAAGTTTCGTTGTAGAAATAAGGATAGACCACCGGAGAAAATAGTGCTGTAACATGCACCCGTGACGCAATTGGTAGCGTACCAGGTTCTTACCCTGTAAGTTGAAAGTTCAAATCTTTCCGGGTGTACCACTTTTTTAAGTAGGAGTAAATTCTGTTCATAGTGTCTAGAGTGAGATGCAAAAAGTGCGGTTACATCCACGTGTTGGTGCATATAAGAGCCGAGGCTCTTTGCGTAAAATGTGGGGCTGAGTGTGAGATCATTCAGATTTTGAATGAGATCAATTAACGGAGGATTAGCCTAATAGGTAAGGCAGCACTTTCGAACAGTGCCGGGAGAAATCCTTTAGGGGTTCGAGCCCTCTATCCTCCGCCAGGATAATAACCAAATAATAGGAGAGCACTCATGGAGAGGGAACGCGCCCATCTCTACTATGTATCGAACGACACGGATCGATCTATCCGGTTCACTGCTCCTCCAACGAGTGACCTTGGGATGAACGAGCGATTCATGAGGGACATGAATCGCCTACAGTGGTTCGCTGTGGGGCATGGTTACGACCAGAAAGAAGGCATTTGGACAGGGTCGTATCTACCTGAAGAATATAATTGCGTGCTAAGATATGTAGAGAAGTTCGGATGGGAGAAGGCTCCCGTTTTAGGCCTGTAGCTTAGTTGATAAAGCGTTTGCGTGACATGCAAAAGAGCGTAGGTTTGAGTCCTATCAGGCCCACCACAATTAAACAGAGGAGGGACTCATGATGTAATTACCTTAAACAAAGGAGTTGCATAATGAGCCGCAGCTATAGGCAGCCCTGGTTCACCGATGGGTACAAGGGCTCTAAACGTAAGCAGTTCAACAAGCGGTACGCCAACCACGTGGTCCGTCACACTGAGGACGTGCCTAATGGTAGAGCATACAAAAAGCTGTACGGCAGCTACGATATCTGTGATTTTCGGTTCAGGTATGACCCTAAACCTTATGTCTATTTCTCCTGGGCAAAGAACGAGCTGGTGATGATGGAGCCTACCCCGTTTTGGCAGGTCTGTAGAAAGTAAGGATTCTTGTTTAAAAGAGATTTCCGAATGAGTATATTGCTGGTGTAGCTCAAATTGGTAGAGCAATCGCATCGTAAGCGATAGGTTGTAAGTTCAAGTCTTATCACCAGCTCCATAATACTCGGTAGAAGCCATGATTGAAATGACCTTTTTAGAAGCCGCTCATTACATAGCCGACAAGAATCTCGTGAGTGCGAGCAGCGGAAACATGTCTCATTGTAGATATGAATCTCATGGAAGTAAAATATGGATTACAGCTACCGGGGCATGGTTTTCGCATCTTTGTGTAGATGACATAGTGGAGTGCTCTTTTCCAGACGGGAAGGTTCTCAGGGCGCACTCGGATAACAAACCGTCTTCCGAGCTGAAAATGCATCTGGATATCTTTAATGTACGCAAAGGAATTAATACAGTCCTTCATTTTCAGTCTCCGTATGCGACCACCCTGGCAGCATCGTTTACGGGCTCGTGGTTAGGTAGACTATCAGTAATTCCTGAGATACCTTACTATATTGGCTCTATAGGCTGTGTGGATTATTATACCCCTGGGTCAGATGCGTTAGCAGAGAGCGTCGCAGAAGCCGCAGCAGCCTATGACGTGGTATTCATGAAGAATCATGGCCAAATTGTAGTCGGCACCTCTTTTATGGACGTGATACAGAAAGCATCCTTTATCGAGCTGGCGAGCATGGTACTGGTGAATGGGAAAGAGATCCAGACATTAACAGACCAGAACGTAACAGATCTGGTCAAATATAGAAATAAAAAATAACATTGGAGGCGTTTGATGGAAACAGGGTTTGACGGTGTTGCGGCTGAGAAAAGAACTTATGGCATTGTCGACAAGATGGAAAAGTTCGGTGAAAAAACAGGGCTCGTGGTAAACCGTAAGGTAACAAAGCTTGGTTTTGCTGTGGGAGCTGCGGCTACAATAGCAGTGTTTGGCGGATGGGCACTGATGAGAGCTTTTTTAAAGAATGTGACTAGAGGGTAGTGATTTTTTGGGCTCATAACACAGTGGTAGTGTAGTACACTTTTAATGTACGAACCCAGGTTCGATCCCTGGTGGGCCCATGCAAAAACAGTAATCGCGGGCGATTAGCTCAGCTGGTATAGAGCGCCTGTTTTACTGAGCATATGCGTGACGTGTGCTCCGTAAGCAGGATGTCACAGGTTCGATCCCTGTATCGCCTACATATGCGCCTGTAACTCAGTTGGATTAGAGCGTTAGATTCCATTCTAAAGGTTGTGGGTCCGAATCCCACCAGGCGTACCAAGAGTGTAGCTATGCCTAATGTCCCTACCGAAAAAGAACTCATAGACGCTTTCGCCAGCATAGAGAAACACGACCTAAAACCCAACGCCATAGGCTGCGTCGTATGTGGGCAGTGGTTGAATTTGGAGACCGGAGAAGGGGAGCTGTGCAACCATTTAAGACATGATTTTGGATTACCAGAACTTGAGGTAACCGAATGCAATACATAGAAGCTCCCAACGAAATAGAGACGAGGGCCAAAAAGCTCTTCCTTGCGGGATCAATAAGCGGTGCGCCGGACTGGCAACGATATGTGGTCCCCAAATTAAAGTATCTCGATATAGCAGTCTATAACCCACGGAGAGAAAATTTCCCTATAAAAGACCCGAGTGCCGCGGTAGAGCAAATATCTTGGGAGCACAAGTACCTTAATGCAGCTGACTTAATATCGTTTTGGTTCTGTGAAGAGACAATAGGTCCGATCGTACTCTACGAGTGTGGGGCGTGGACAAAGACCTCAAAACCTATTATCATAGGCATGGATCCTGGATACGAGAGACGCAAGGACGTAGAGATACAAACAAAACTCGAGCGTCCTGGTGTGCCTATAGTATATTCATTAGACGATTTGGTTAAAGGAATCTATGCATTGATAGAAGGACGATAACAATGTCTGACTGTCTATCTGAAGATGAAGATACTTTTGACAAGCTACTATCGCGGGATCCGTTAGAGATAACCCCAGAGGAAGAGACGTACCACGCGGAGAACGATGAGATTGATGATCCTCTTAGCTTAGGCGATGTGCTCGATATCAAGGATTCGGGCACTCAAAACAATATAGAGTAGGAGACCTCACACATGGCAGCCACAAAGGAAATCGTCGTCAACGTTCTGAAACAATTCAGTGAGAAAAAGACCAGCCGAGGTATCAATCGCATCCGTGTGGTCCAGTACAACGTAGCAGCCCCTCAGCTGGAGAAGCGCGAGTTCTGGACTGACGAAAACGATGAGGAGAAGCCCGGTAAGGCGAAAGGAATCCTACTGGAAGATTTCGAGATGCTGATGCAGAACGCTGAGGAGATCAAGGGACTGCTGGCACAGGTAGCAAAGAAAGAAGAAAAAGAATAAAGTACGCGCCCGTAGCTCAGTTGGATTCAGAGCACCAGACTACGGATCTGGGGGTCGTGCGTTCAAGTCGCACCGGGCGTACCACTTCGATAATCTTTTAATTCGATCTTTATGAAAAAAGGAATTTTCGATTTTGGAAGATACAATAGCCATACTGCCCGTGTGCTGCCGATGCCATAAAGTCCGTGTGGGTGAAGAGTGGTCCGATAATAAGGAACTCCTCGAAAGCTACAAGGAAAACATCACCCACGGTCTGTGCCCCGAGTGCGCTGTAATACTCTACCCCAAGTACGCACATAAGATTGTAGACGCCTACTGTATTCAATGACTCCAATGGATTCCACCTACGCACTCCTCTAAAAGGCTCCCAAAAGGGGCACTATTTTATTTCAGAAATCATTTGACTATCTTATTCTACAAACGTATATTAGTAGAGTACCAAAGCGGGAGATGCTTGAATGACGTCAGGTAAATTTGATGAATCCTCAGACAAAAATCTATCTCCAAAAGAGAAAATGCTCCTCAAATTCATGACGGCTACCATAGGTCGCATCAATACATGCCTCATTAATATCCACGCCCTCCAATCCCTCCTGATCAAAAAAGGGATCCTTACACAAAAGGAATTACAGGTAGAGGTCAGGGACGCTACCAAACTCCCTACGGTGTCTGTAGGAAAGAAAGTCCTGATGGATATGGTGAGGGATTTTGACGTGTCTAAGCTCGTCAGCATGATCGATTTAGGACAGGATGAAAAAAGTACTTTAAAATCGGGTTAGAAAAAGGCTAATAACAGTAAACAATAATGTATAAAAATGTTGCATAATATGTGAAATAGTGGTATATTATAAAGACCATGAAACTCGTACCACTAAGAAAAGCGATAGAACATTAAGGGCTCAGTAGTAAAACACTCAGGAAGTATGCGGAAAAGAACTCAATCAAAGCACAACGTACTCCTACAGGACGGTGGCTCTTTGATGTCGACGAAGTCGACATCAAAACTGCCTCTGTCTGCTACTGTAGAGTCTCATCAAGTAAGCAAAAAGATGACCTCGCTAGACAAGTCGTCTACATGCGAGAAAAATTCCCGGACTCGGAAATCATCCAAGATATTGGGAGCGGACTCAATTTCAAAAGAAAAGGATTGCTCTCCATACTGGAACGAATACTGCATGGAGCTAAACTCACACTTGTGGTCGCCCACAAAGACCGTCTTGCTAGATTCGGCTTTGAACTCATCGAGTACCTTATTAAATCAAATGGTGGAGAACTCCTGGTTCTCAATAGAGTTGAATCAAGCCCCCAACAAGAACTTATACAGGATCTCACAGCAATCCTTACAGTCTTTTCGTTCAGAATGCATGGACTCAGAAGATATACTAACAAAATCAAAAAAGATAAAAATTTATCCGACTAAAGAGCAAGCTAAAATATTCTCAAGATGGTTCGGTACCGCTAGGTATACGTACAACAAAGCAGTAGAGCTCCTAAAACAGCCAGGCAGCGTAGCTGCCTGGCGATCAATTAAAGGTGACCTAATAAGTTCTCTCCCTGAGTGGTCCAAAGAGATCCCGTACCAAATTAAGTCTATAGCTATTAGGGACTGCTGTAAAAGCGTATCTAACGCTAAAATTAAATGTAAAGAGACCGGTATCCCTCAGACGGTACATTTCAAAAAGAGAAGAGACCCAGTTAAATCGTGCTATATCCCTAAGGCTGCTATCACTGATAGAGGTTTATACTACACATTAACAAAGGAGTTAAAATGGTCAGAGGATTTACCTGAGGACTTGTGTGACGCGAGATTGATTAAGTATAACGGGAGATATTACGTGAGTGTCCCTTACAAAGTGACTGTTTTAAATTCCGAGAACCAAGGAAGAATAGTCGCGCTCGATCCAGGGATACGAAATTTTATTTCTTTTTATTCAGATCAGTTTTGCGGTAAAATAGGCGCAGGAGATTTCAAGAGAATTTTCCGTCTGTGCAGAGTGCTCGATAAGCTCCAGTCTATATTATTAAAGCCTCTGAGTTTTTACAAGAGATCCAGAATAAAAGCTGCGTGCGGTAGACTCCGGTGGAAAATCTGGGATTTAGTGTCAGAGTTGCATCACAAAGCTGCACTGTTTTTCGTTAAGAATTTCGATGTGATTCTCCTACCTACGTTTGAGGTTAGCCAGATGGTCAGGAGAGAGCTCAGAAAGATTAACTCAAAATCAGCGCGTCAGATGTTGACTCTGGGGCACTTTAGATTTAAGCAGTTTATTAAGCACAAGGCTTTTGAGTTTGGGAAACTAGTGGTAGATGTGAGTGAGGCTTTTACTAGTAAGACTATTTCTTGGACTGGAGAGATTATTGAGGGCTTAGGTGGACGGAGAATTATTCAGAGTAAAATAGATAGGCAGATAATGGATCGAGATTATAACGGAGCTCGAGGGATATTCTTTCGAGCATTGGTAGATTCACCTATCTCGGGATTAGATTTCGAGATAAATTAGTACTGGGTGTGCTTAGGTACATTTTGGTACAAAAATAGAATCGGCCACCATTCCTGTAACCCTTTTTTCAGGAGGCGTCTGTGTCCAAGAAGCTCTATGTAGGTAACCTCGCGTTTACCGCAACCGAGGACGATCTGCGCAATGCGTTTGCGGCGTACACCACCACTTCAGCGAAGATCATTACAGATCGTGAGACTGGTCGGTCCCGCGGTTTTGCTTTCGTCGAAGTTGAGGACGGTGACAAAGCTATCACCGAGATGAACGGGAAAGACCTGGCGGGTCGCAAACTGACCGTCAACGAAGCCCGTGAACGTGAGCCTCGTGGCCCGCGTCAAGGCGGTAGCGGCGGCGGGTATCGACAGGACGATCGTCAAGGCGGTGGCTACAACCGTTACTAAGAGATAGAGGGTATCGGGCTATAAAACTCGGCACTCTCATCTTCTTTATTTTGAACTGTCTATCCTACCAGGCTCCTTTTCAACAGGAGCCTTTTTAATTCTCTCTTAATATTCCTATCCTTGTGTATTCTTTGTACATAAGGAATTAGCATGCCTGTTAGTACAGCTAGGGTCCTGCTGGCTTTCTTTAGAAAAGAAGCGGACAGTCTCTCCAAAGGTGACCGAGAGATAGTAACTAAGAAGCCTGTAAAAAAAGTCACTGATGATGCCGACGTATTCCTCGAAGTACCGGTGATCAGACAGAGTACTGACTATAGCTGTGGTGCAGCCTCTTTCTTAGCTATCCTGGGATACTATGGGTATGACCCATATGAGAAACAGGTCATGACAGCCCTGGGGACTACTTTAGGGGGTACCGACCCTGAGGGATTTTCTAAAGCCGCCAAGAAGTTTG
>Ga0315288_10001061_pt1 | contig 35066 bp, 29 predicted proteins | sample YL17G11_20_MG_FD_203454 | JGI IMG/M metagenome (GOLD analysis project Ga0315288, IMG submission 203454) | Sediment microbial communities from Yellowstone Lake, YNP, Wyoming, USA - YL17G11_20 | ecosystem: Environmental > Aquatic > Freshwater > Lake > Sediment | place: USA: Wyoming | collected...
GCAATCCCCGCGAAAATCAGAAACAGTACCTTGTCCATCGCTTCTTGCCTTGAAGCTCTCAGCTATCAGCTATCAGCTCTCAGCTATCAGCCGTTTGACAAATGCTCAAAGCTGATAGCTGATAGCTCTTACAAGGCGACAACCAAACCCGTGATCAAAATATTCGCCGCCGCAACCGGCAACAGCACCTTCCAGCCCAGGTGCATCAACTGGTCGTAGCGGAAACGCGGCACGCTCCAGCGCACCCAGATGTACAGAAACAGAAACACGAAAACCTTGGAGGCAAACCAGAACATGGGCGCGGCAACCGCGGCAAAAACCGGATGCAGAAAGGCCAGCCCGATCAGGCCCACGATGCCGGCCAGGCCCGGCACTGCGAAATACGATTTTCTGCGCTCCAGGCGGTAGGTGCGGAGAGCGGTGCGGGTCATCAGGGCGGCCATGCCCAGCAGCACCAGGGCCGGCACGTGCTGCACCCAGGCCCACGGCAGCGGCGCCATCCAGCCGCCGAAGAACAGCAGCGTGGCCAGGCAGGCCACGGTGATCATGTTGGTGTATTCGGCGGTGAAGAACATGGCGAACTTCAAGCTGCTGTACTCGGTATGGAAGCCGCCCACCAGCTCGCCTTCGGCCTCCGGCAAATCGAAGGGCGTCCGGTTGGTTTCGGCGAAGGCGGCCGTCAGGTACACCAGGAAGCCCACGAACTGCGGCCAGATGTACCATTTCGGAATAATGCCGAACCAGAAACCGCTCTGGGCGTTCACGATGCCGCGCAGGCTGAGCGTGCCCGACAAAATCAGCACGCCGACCACGGCAAAGCCCAGCCCCAGCTCGTAGCTGATCATCTGCGCCGAGCTGCGCAGCCCGCCCATCAGCGAGTACTTGCTGCCCGAAGACCAGCCGGCCAGCGCGATGCCGTAAACGCCCAGCGAGGTGACGGCGAAGATGTACAGCAGGCCGATGTTCAGGTCGGTGATTTCAAAAAAGATCTTGTGCCCGGCAATGGTGATGTTCTCGCCGAAGGGAATCACGGCGATGGACATCAGCGCCAGCGTCATGGCCAGGAACGGCGCCAGGAAATAGATGGGCCGCTGGACCTGCGCCGGGGTGAAGTCCTCCTTGAAAAGGGCCTTGAGAAAGTCGGCCGCCGGTTGCAGCAGCCCGAAAGGCCCGGTGCGGTGCGGCCCCCAGCGGTTTTGGATGCGGCCCGCCACTTTGCGCTCCAGCCACACCACGTAGGCGACACAAGTGAAGAGCACGGTCAGCACCACCGCGATCTTCGCCAGGCTGATGATTAATATTGTGAGGTCCACTACCAAACCGTTCGCAATCCGAGATCAGTGGCGCCGAACTGCTTCCAACATGTCGCTATATTGGCCGAGGGTCCCCGAAGTAAACAAGGTGTCGCCGGAGGAGTGAACCAGGTCCGGCCGGCCCAACGAGGCGTCCCGGCCGTCCGCTGGAGCGGTGGGAACGGCTTCGCCGGCGGCCAGACCGGCCATCGCGACATTGTAGCCGTTCACCAACCGGCGGATCTCGTCGAACACCTCCTCGCTCCCCACCGGGCCAAGCGAAATCCCCGTCTCCTTGGCGATCAGCCCAATGATTTCCAGGTCCGCCCTGGGACCGTTGGTGCCGAGCGCCTGCCTGATGCGCTGCAGTTCGCCGCAAGTATTCGTGACCGTTCCGTTGACCTCGTAGACCGCGGCCGCCGGCAGCACCACATCCGCCTGCCGGGCCGTTTCCGTCAGGAACATGTCCTGAACGACGAGGAAACTGCTGCCGGCGTTAAGATTGTAGCGCTTCAGCGGGTTGGCGCCGACCACGTAAAGCGCGCCCAGGCGGCCGTCGCCGGCGGCGGCAATCATTTCGTCCAGCGCCAGGCCCGGCCCCGGCGGCAGCGTCACGTTCCACTCCGCCTCGAAGCGCGCGCGCACGACCGCATCTTCGACCGGGGCGTAGCCGGGCAACGAACCGGGAAGCAGGCCCATATCGGAAGCGCCCCGGGAGTTGTTGTAGTCACCCAGCGCGATGTACCGCGTCACGCCGCCCAGCGTGTTTCCGAAAGCCACCAGCCGCGCAATGCCGTCGCCCTTGATTTCGTCGCCGAAAACGACGAGCAAGTCGCTCTCGGCGCGCAGCCGGTCGCGGAATTCGTTCCACGGTTGCAGGGCCGGCGGCTGGCCGGCAGTCGTTTGTCCGGCGAGAAAGTCCAGCAGCGCCCCCGCCCGCCCTTCCTCGATGCGCAGGGTGGCCGTGGCCTGCCGTTCCAGCTTGATGGCCCGGTGGTTCACGACGTACAAACGGCCCTTGTTCAAGCGCACGTTGGTGCGCATGTTCCAGGCCAGCAGCGGATGCTGCTCGGTGGGATTGTTGCCGATCAGCAGGACGGCCCTGGCGGTCAGCAGATCACGCGAACCGGCCAGCCGGTCGGCGGGCCGAACGCCGCTGCGGGCCAGCGCCGCTATCAGGGCGGCGTAGTCGGCGGTGCGGTGGTGGTCGATGTTGTTGGTCCGCAGACCGGCCCGCGCGAATTTCTGAAGCAGGTAGGCGGCCTCGTTGCCGGCATGGTTCGAGCCGATAATTCCGAAGGCGCTCCCCTGTTCCAGCAGTTGGCGGAACCTGGCGGCCACCGCCCGCAGGGCTTGGGCCCAGGTGGCCGGCGCCAGCTTGCCCTCCTGGCGCACAAGCGGCTGCGTCAGCCGCTCCGGATGATGGAGGAAGTCGAAGGCGTACCGGCCCTTGATGCACAGGAACTCGCCGTTGATGCCCGACTGGTCGCGGTTGTTGCCGCGCAGGACGCGGTTGTTGCGCACGCTGAGCGTGGTCTTACAGCCGTCGCCGCAGTGCGTGCAGATGGTGGGCACGTAATGCAGTTCCCAGGGCCGGGCCTGGTGGCGGTAGCTGCCGCTGGTCAGCGCGCCCACCGGGCAGATGTCGATGCACATGCCGCACTGCTCGCAGTCCAGGTGGCCGCCGGCGTTGGGCCCGATCAGGGTCCGGCCGCCGCGGTTCACGATGGCCAGCGCCGACACATCCATGCCTTCGTTGCAGACCCGCACGCAGCGGTAGCACAGGATGCAGCGCGGCCCGTCGTAATAGACCACCGGCGACCACTTCTCCTCGTCGGTATGGCGCTTCTCCTCCCGGAAGCGGCTGAAGGAGGCCCCGTAGCGGAACACCATGTCCTGCAGCTCGCACTCCCCGCCCTTGTCGCACACCGGGCAATCCAGCGGATGGTTGGTCAGCAGGAACTCCAGCATCGACCGGCGGGCGTCGTGCACCTTGGGCGTGTTGGTGCGCACCACCATGCCCTCGCCGACCGGCACCGTGCAGGCCGTCTGCAGCTTCGGCGCCTTCTCGATCTCCACCAGGCACATGCGGCAGGCGGCCTGCAGCGACAACCCCGGGTAGTAGCAGAAGGCGGGGATCTCGATGCCGGCGCGGCGCGCCGCCTCGATCAGCAGCGTGCCCGGCGCCGCCGTCACTTCCCTTCCGTCGATCGTTAATCTGACCAAATCAGCCATTCGGAAAATTGCGGATGTCGGATTGCGGATTGCAGGCGGTTGAAATCCGCAATCCGAAATCCGAAATTCAAGCGCGTGCCCCCTTTGCCTCGAACGGACACCGCCCGTTCAGGTGTTGCTCGAATTCATGGCGAAACTGCTTCACGATGCTGATCACCGGCATGGCGGCCGCGTCGCCCAGCGGGCAGAAGGTGTGCCCGAGCATGTTCTCGGCCAGCTCCCCGGCGCGGCCGATGTCGGCATTCACGCCGGCGCCGGCGTGGAAGCGCGCCAGCAGCTTTCGCAGCCAGAGCGTGCCTTCCCGGCAGGGCAGGCACCACCCGCACGATTCGTGCTGGTAGAACTCGGTGAGCCGCAGCGCCACCTTCACCATGCAGGTGTCTTCGTCCATGACGATCACGCCGCCGGAGCCCAGAAACGAGCCCGCCTTGGCCACGGAATCAAAATCCATGGGGACATCCAGGTGCTCGGGCGTCAGCACCGGCGTCGAGGAGCCGCCGGGAATGACGGCCTTCAACTGCCGGCCCCCGCGGATGCCGCCGCCCACCTCGTAGATCATCTGGCGCAGCGGCATGCCCAGCGGCAACTCGTACACGCCGGGGCGGCTGACATGCCCGCTCAAGGCGAACAGGCGGGTGCCGCCGTTCTTCGGCGTTCCCAGCTTGTGGTACCAGTCGCCGCCGTTGAGGATGATGGCGGGCACCGCGGCGTAGGTCTCCACGTTGTTGAGCACGGTGGGGCACTGGTAGAGGCCGGCGACGGCCGGAAAGGGCGGCCGGATCCGCGGCACGCCCCGCTTGCCCTCCAGCGATTCCAGCAGCGCCGATTCCTCGCCGCACTCGTAGGAGCCCGCCCCGGTGTGCGTGGCCAGCTCGAAATCGAAGCCGCTGCCCAGGATGTTCTTCCCCAGAAAACCGCGCCCGCGGGCCTCCTCGATGGCCCGGTCCATGATGTCGATCAAGTAGCGGTATTCGCCGCGGATGTAAATGAAGCCCTGGTGGGAATCCACGGCCAGGCCGGCGATCAGTATGCCCTCGATCAACTGGTGCGGGTCGTACTCCATCAGCGGCCGGTCTTTGCAGGTGCCCGGCTCGCCCTCGTCGGCGTTGCAAACCACGTACCTGGGCCTGGGCGACTGGCGCGGCACGAACCCCCACTTCAGGCCGGCGGGAAAGCCGGCGCCGCCGCGGCCCCGCAGCGCCGACTTCTTCATTTCCTCGATGATCGCCTCCGGCGTCATTTTCAGCGCCTTGCGCAGCGCCTCGTAACCCTGGTGCGCCAGGAAGGTGTCGATCGAGGCCGAATTCGGCAGCCCGAACCGCCTGCTGATGATTCTGACTTCGAGCGGATGCGCCATAAGTCGGAGGCTGTGGGCTGTAGGCTGTGGGCTGCAGGTCCTGAAACCAGAACCCACAGCCCACGGCCTACAGCCTACGGCCGCTTTTCCCGGAGCCTGTCCACGAGGGCGCCGAGTTTTTCCGGCGTCATCTCGTGGTGGAAATCGTAATTCACCTGGACGGCGGGCGCCCAGGAGCAGGCCCCCAGGCACTCCACCTCTTCCAAAGAAAACAGCCCGTCTTCGGTAATCTCGCCGGGCTCGATGCCCAGTTTCTCGCGCGCGTGCTCGAACAGCGGCTCGGCCTCGCGCAGCATGCAGGAGATGTTGGTGCACACCTGGATGTGGTACTTGCCGGCGGGGCGGCGGCGCAGCATCGAGTAGTAGCTGATGACGCTTTCGACCTCGACCACGCTCAGGTCCAGCCGCCCGGCGATTTCCGCAATCACCTCCGGGCTCAGCCACCCCACCTCGTCCTGCGCGTAAAGCAGCATGGGGATGAGCGCCGAGCGGCGCTGCGGGTAGCGCGCCAGAAAGCGCTCGAACCGCGCCTCGAGTTGGGCACTGAACCTCATAGCTCTCAGCTTTCAGCTATCAGCTATCAGCTACCAGCGTGGTCCAAAGCTGATAACTGAAAGCTGATAGCTGATAGCTCGTTTTTCTACCTATCGACTTCCCCAAGCACAATATCAATGGAGCCCACCACCGCCACCACGTCGGCGATCAGCCGCCCTTCCACCATCTTCGGCAGGGCCTGCAGGTTGGCGAAGGAGGGCGCACGCACGTACATGCGGAAGGGGTGCGTGGTGCCGTCGCTGACCACGTAGTAGGCGCTCTGGCCGCGCGGCGATTCCACCGCCTGGTACACCTCCCCGGGCGGCACCCGGAAGCCCTCGGTCACGATCTTGAAGTGGTAGATGAGGGCTTCCATCTCCGTCTTCATCCGCTCGCGTTCGGGCAGCACGATGTGCGGCGCGTCGGCGTTCACCGGCCCTTCCGGCATGCCCTCCAGCGCCTGCGCGATGATCTTGGTGCTCTCGCGCATCTCGTCCATGCGCACCAGGTACCGGGCATAAACGTCGCCCTCGGTCCTGACGGGCACCTTGAAATCGAACTTGTCGTAGGAGCTGTAAGGGTTCGTCTTCCGCAGATCCCAATCGACTCCGACGGCGCGCAGGCAGGGGCCGGTCAGCCCCAGGGCGATGCCGTCGTCGGCGCTGATGTAGCCGACGCCCTTGGTGCGGCCGATCCAGATGCGGTTCTTGGTCAGCAGCGCTTCGTAGTCGTCGATCTTCGACGGGAAATAAGAGATGAACTTGCGCACCCGGCCGAAAAAGTCCAGCGGCGGCTCCAGGGCCAGGCCGCCCACCCGGAAATAGCTGGTCATCATGCGCTGCCCGGAAACCGTTTCGAACATGTTCAGGATGTCTTCGCGCTCGCGGAAGGCATAGAGCAGGACGGTGAAGGCGCCCAGGTCCATGGCGTGGGTGCCCAGCCAGACCAGGTGGCTGTTGAGCCGCGTCAGCTCATTGAGCAGCACCCGCAGCCACTGGGCGCGCGGCGGCGGCTCCAGCCCCAGCAACTTCTCCACGGCCAGCACGTAGCAGAGGTTGTTGGTCAGCGGGCAGAGGTAGTCGATGCGGTCGGTCAGGGTGATGGCCTGCCACCAGCCCTTGGCCTCGGCCGTCTTCTCGATGCCGGTGTGCAGGTAGCCGATGTGCGGCTCGCAGCGCACCACCGTCTCGCCGTCCAGCTCCAGCACCAGGCGCAGCACTCCATGGGTGGAGGGGTGCTGCGGCCCCATGTTCAGGACCATCGTCTTGGCGCCGGGCGGCGGGGTGCTAACGCTTGCCATCTCTGTTGAGTTCTCAGTTGTCAGTTATCAGTTGCCAGTTTTGGCTGCTTGGAACTGAAAACTGAGAACTTATAACTCGGCCTTATCGGATTCCTTCCGTCGGGTAATCCTTGCGCAACGGATGCCCTTCCCAATCGTCCGGCAGCATGATGCGCTTCAGGTTGGGGTGCCCGTCGAAGCGGATGCCGAACAGGTCGAACAACTCTCTCTCGTACCAGTTGGCCGCGGGCCACACCGGAATCATCGATTCCAGGCGCGGGTCGGCGCCGCCTACCCTCACCGCCAGCCGCAACGGCTTGTGCTCGGCGATGGCGTAAAGGTGGTAGACGACACGAAAGCGGGGCTCGATGGGATGCAGGTCGGTGGCGGTGATGCTGGAAAGAAGGTTGTAGCCGCGCCCCCGAAACCACCGGCAGGCCGCCTCCAGCTTGGCGCGCGACACCTCCAGCGTCAGCTCGCCGCGGTCGAATTGGCCGCCGGCCAGCACCGAAGGGTCTTGCTCCTCCAGTTGCGAGGCTTCCGGGAAGTTGCGGAGTTCGTCAGGGATCATCGGCTGCCGGATCCGGGTTCCGACCAGTCCAGGGCGCCCTTCTTCCAGATGTAGAAGAAGCCGGCGAAGATGATCAGCATGTACAGCAACATTTCGATGAAGCCGAACATCTTCAGCTCGCGGAAAATCACCGCCCACGGGTACAGAAACGCCGCCTCCACGTCGAACAGAATGAACAGCATGGCCACCAGATAAAACTTCACGTTGATGGGGTCGCGGGTGGTGCCGACGGGCCGCATTCCCGATTCATACGGCATGAGCTTGGCCGGGTTGGTCACGTGGCGCCCGATGAGCGAGGACAGGGCCACCATCGCCGCCCCAATGGCGGCGACAATGATTCCGTGCAGCAGGACGGGCAGGTAGCGCTCCAGGTAATTGCCCGGCATGGAATATCCTACTCCCCTCGGGTGCGATATAATGACGCCGTAGTTGGTCGCTCGCGGCAAACACGCGATCGGCGCCAGGGCCCAGACAGTGGCGTGTTCCCAAAATTCCAATATACTGTCGGGCCAACCAATTTGCAAGCAGCGGGGGAACACATGATTTTCGGCTACAACACCGATGTGAAATCCGGCGACACCGTTTACCACGTCCAGACCGAGGACCGGGGCGAGAAGAACCCGGTGATCGATTCGGTGATTTACGTCAAGGGACAGATCATAGATCAGCGCCGAACCCCTTACGACCCGGCTCAGACAGCGCCCGAGCGCCTCCAGGAGATGGTGAAACAGCAACACCGCAGCCTGGTGGACGCCATTCGCGGCGGCAATTACGCCCCTCCCGGCGCGGAGGAGACCGCTGCGCCAGCCCCGGCGCCCGCCGCGGCCGCGGCCGTTGCCGCGGCGGCCCCGGCCGCCGCTCCGGCGCCGGCGGCCTGCGAGCCGGCCATCGAGCTGTTGAACGCCGCCGACATTGAGAGCGCGGGGCGGCTGCTGTTCCGCGTGCTGGTGCGCCAGGGCGCCGGCGGCGGCCCGCTGGCCGGCGCGGCGGTCGAGGGCATTTTGCAGTGCGGCGAGGGCCCCGACGCCCGCGCCCAAGCCGCGGCCTCTGACGACGGAGTGGCGGAGATCGCCTTCCAGTCCCCACAGGCGGAGTCGGCCGACGTGCTGTTCTGCGCCGCCGCCGCCGGCCTGCGCTCCATCGTCAAGTACCGCCTGTCGCGCGCCTAGCGGCGTTGTAGCGGCGACCCTGAGGGCCGCCCTTCGCGCAGTTCTGGAACCAGACATGGATTCGTCCCCGACCATCCGGCTGCTGATTAACGGGGAGCCGCGCTCCGTGCCGGCCGGCATCTCGCTGGAGGAACTGCTGGGGCTGCTGGGCCTCGAGCAGGACCGCGTGGCTATCGAGTACAACCTGTCGATCGTTCACCGCGGCCGGTGGGCCGAGGTGAAACTGAGCGACGCCGACCGGCTGGAGATCGTGCAGTTCGTGGGCGGCGGATAGAAGTCACTAGTGTGATGTCTCGCAGATAGCTTTACAATGACGGCAATTTCGGATTGCGGATTGCGGATTGCGGATTTCAAGCACCTGGGACGTTTGAAATCCGCAATCCGCAATCCGCAATTCCCACGCGGTAAGGCCAATTGTGAGACACTACGCCGGGCCCCGGCTGTAGACACCCTTGGTACCAGGGCCTTTCCCCGGTGGAATTCCTTATTGACAGGGCAACAATCGTCAGATAACGTGTTTCAAACAGCAGGTGATATTTTTGTCTTAATTGAGGCTGCGCCAGATGTTTCGTCCTGATCAGAGTTTCTCCAGTGAAGAAGTGGCGGAATTGGCCCGGGTCACGCCCCGCCAATTGCAGTGGTGGGATGAGCGCGGGGTTGTCTCCCCCGACCACCAGGGGCACCGGCGCCGCTACCGCCTCGAAGAATTGATCGAAGTCTCGGTGATCTCCGAGCTGCGCACCAAGGGCTTCTCGCTGCAAAAGATCCGCAAGGTGTTGCGCTTCCTGCACCGCGAGCTGGGCCGCCGGCTGGCCGACGTTTTGAAACCCAGCTCCGAGTACCACCTGCTGACCGACGGCCGCAACATTTTCCTGGAAGACAACCAGCGCAAGATCGTCGATACGCTGAAGAACTCGCGGCAGCCGATCATCTCGGTCTGCATCAGCGATCAGGTGAAGCGCCTGTCTTCGGAGTTCAGCCAGGCCATCCGCAAGCGGCCCGAGCAGGAAACCGTGTTTCGGGCCAAGGTCCAACCGGTCCGGCCCAGGTTCAAGAGCCTGGCTTGAATTGGCCCTGCCCGCCCAGGGGCCCAAAGCCGGGGCCCGGTCAAGACTCCACGCCGCCTCTGCTTGCAGTGCTGATAGCACAGTGATAGCATATCTGCATGCGGCAGATGACCATCCGCAACATCGATGACCGGATATACGAGCGCCTCAAGGAGCGAGCGCGCACCTCGCGGCGGTCGCTGGAGGCCGAGGTGCGTGCGATTCTGGATGCGGCTGTAGTGCCTGATCGATCGGAACTGATCCGGCTGTCCACTGAGATGCGCGCGAGCCTGGCCGGCCATTACAAAGGCGACGTCACCGCCGACATTCGTGCCGATCGTGATCGATGACTGTTGTAGTTGACGCCAGTGTAGCTGCGATGTGGTTCCTTCCGGAAGAGCACAGCGGACATGCCTTCGCGTTGCTGGCTTCCGGCAATGAACTTGCGGCGCCTGATCTACTGCGCGTCGAGGTGGCCAGTGCGCTTCTGAAAGCGGTGAGGCGCAGACAGGTGAAGGCGGACTACGCAGCGAACGCCCTGCTCGCCCTGAGGCCCCCGGCGCTGAAGCTGTTCCCGACCCTGGAGCACCTCGACTCAGCCTTTGCTATCGCCGAGCGCCACGGTGGTTCTCTATACGACGCGCTTTACATCTCTGTTGCCCGTCTGCTCGACGCCCCTCTGGTCACGAACGACTCTCGATTGGCAACCGTGGCAAAAAGCGCGGGCGTCGAAGCTCGGCTCATCAGCCGGGGTCCGCTGGTTTGAGAAACGGCGGCCGCGGCAGAGCAAAGCGGAAAAATGGGCAAGAACTGCCCATGCCTTCCTCATTTCTTTCCAAAGCAGCAAACGCCACTCGCTGAAAACCAAGCGCTTCCGGTTCGGAACGGGAATTGCACTGGGTTAGTGGGGTTGCCTCGGCTCAATCCGTCTACGAAGTCGTCTGCCGACGCTGCCGCTTGGCCGCGCGCAGTGGAGGAATATGCCTGATGCGGTTGTCGCAGTGGTTCGGGAGCCCTCCGAGTTGCGGAACGTCTCCGCTACGTTGAAAGCTGCCGGCATCGAGGTGACGGGCGTCAGCAGCCTGCTGGAGGTGGCGCTGCACCAGTTCGAATCCCCGGCAAACGTGATCGTCTGCGATGCCGACGAGGTGAATTGGCGAACTGCGCTGGGGACCCTGCGGGAGCTTCCGGGCGAGGCCGACGTCATCTTCCTGATCGGGCACGCGGACGACCGGCTGTGGCTGGAAATGCTTGACGCCGGCGCCTGCGATTTGCTGCAAAAGCCGTTTTGCGAAGACGAGTTGTGCTGGGTGGTGTGCACCGCGCTGAAGCGTCGCGCCATGCGCCGTCCACCTGACCGGGCCACCTCAACCCTACCCTGCCCCCCTCCAAACGCAGGCAAGCGGGCTGTTGCCGGGGATGGCCTTTCTTGATCAGTCCGCCTTGCGCATGGCCGCGCCCGCGCTCCTCTGTTACAATAGCTGACAGTCCGCGGGGCGGTAGCTCAGTTGGTAGAGCATCGGCCTTTTAAGCCGAGGGTCCTGGGTTCGAGTCCCAGCCGCCTCACCACTCCTGAAACTCGTGCGGCCTGATGGCCCGCACCCCCGCCGGGCATGATCCTTGATTCTCGTGTCTACATATGTATATACTCCGGATATGAACGATCATGCCCGACTCGCTCGCTGGGGTAACAGCCTGGCTGTAAGGCTGCCGAAGGCGGTTGTCAAAAAGGCCCGGCTCTCGGAAGGCGAGGCGCTTACAGTCAACGTTGCGGCCGGCGGCCACGTGACCATCAAGAAGTCGGAGCCGGAACTGACGTTGGAGGCTCTGGTCGCCCGGATCACCCCCGAAAACCGTCATGGCGAGACCGGCTGGGGCCGCCCGGTGGGACGCGAGGTTCTTGAGGAATGGTGAAAAAGGCTTACGTGCCCGATGCCGGCGACATTGCGTGGCTCGATTTCGATCCGCGGGCAGGCCGCGAACAGGCCAGGCGCCGGCCGGCCCTGGTGCTGACGACTGCTTCCTACAACCAGGCGAGCGGACTCGCGGTCGTCTGTCCGTTCACGTCAGTGCGCAAGAACTACCCGTTCGAAATCCCGGAGATCGTCGCCGGCAGGGATGCCGTACTGCTCGCCGACCACGTGAAGAGCCTGGACTGGCGGACCCGGCATGCCGCGTTCATCGAGAAAGCGGATGCCAGGCTGCTGCTAAAGACGCGCGCCTACCTGGCAGTGCTGCTCAGCATGACAACGCCACACTAAGGTGAAACGAACGGCTTGAACCGACCGGACGGCCCGCCGGCCCCTTGTAGCGCTGGCGTCCCGCCGGCCGGCCCCTTCTTCAAAATACCGCATTACAATAGCGCCATGCCTGGCCTCTTAGTTCGTGATCGCGAGCGCTTGCCTCACTGGGAAATTGAGGGCGGCACATACTTCGTCACCTTTCGCTTGGCTGATTCCCTGCCGCAACCTGTAATGAGAGGCCTGGTACTCGAGCGGCTGGATATCGTGCGAACAGCCCGGGAACAGAACCGGGAATTCACGCCTTTGGAGCAAAAACGGTTGGATGAGTTGTTCAGCGAACGGGTCGATAAATATCTCGATTCTGGCGTTGGAGCGTGCTACCTGGCGCGCCCCGAGATTGCTTCCCTCGTGGCGGACGCAATCCAGTACTTCGATGGCAATCGGTATTGTCTGGCTGCCTGGTGCCTGATGCCGAACCACGTCCACACGGTTTTCAAGGTTCTGCCCGGGCAATCCCTCGATAAGATCCTCCATTCCTGGAAATCGTTCACCGCCCATAAGGCCAACCGCATTCTTGATGCCGCCGGTCAATTCTGGCAGCGCGAATATTACGATCGCCTCATTCGCAACGACAAGGAATTCCACCAATTCGTTCGCTACACCGCAGACAATCCGGAGCGGGCGGGATTGGCGAATTGGAAATGGGTCTGGCCCCGACCATAGCGCCGCCGCTCTGCCGCCGGCGTCTTGCCAGGGCTATAACAGGGCCGGCCGGCGGGACGCCAGCGCTACAAGGGCCGCTCATTGTCAATGCGCCCACTTGTTGTTACGCTCAAAACGTAGGCAAGAAAGAGGTGTGTGGTGCGCAAACTTGCCATCGCGCTGGCGGTCATTGTGGCCTTGCTGATTCTTGCCGCCGGCGTGATTCTTCACTCGTTCGATGCCGAGCGGCAGCACGGCATCCTCTCCTCGCGCCTGGCGGCCGCGCTGGGGCGAAACGTGAAGCTCGGCCATCTCGGGTTGAGCCTGTTCCCGCCATCCCTGCAGGTGCGAGACGCGGAGATTGCCGAGGCGCTGGGCTTCAAAGACGCGGTCTTCTCCACCGCGAAGAGCTTTCAGATGGGCGTGCGCCTGGTCCCGCTGCTGCGCGGCCGCATCGAAGTGCCGTCCATCGTACTGGAGCAGCCCGTCATCCACTTGGTGAAGAACGCGCAGGGCCAGTGGAACTTCGCGTCCCTGGGCGCCGGGCCCGCCGCGGCGCAGGCCGGCCCGCCGGCGCCGGGGCCTTCGCCGGGCGCTTCCGTGCCGCCGCTCGAAATCGCGGAGATCCGGCTGAAGGACGGCACCATTACCGTGGACGATTTTCAGAAGAACCTTCCCCGCGTCACGCTCGACCACATCTCAGTGGCGGTGACCAAATTCGCGCCCGATCGGGCGTTTGACTGGGCGGTGAGCGTCCATCCTCCCGGCCCCGAGTCCGGCGAGGTTCGCGCCAACGGCCGGGGCGGCCCGCTGGCAAAGCAGAACCTGGCCGCGTCGCCGGTGGAGGGACGCGCTGTTTTCCGGAATGTCGCGCTGGAAGCGCTGGCCCCGTTCACCGGGCAGCCCGGCCTGGCCGGAGTATTCAACGGTGAAGCCGATTTCAAAAGCGACGGAGCCAAGGCCGAGGCCAAGGGAACGTACAAGGCCGAGAAATTGCGCCTGGCCGTAAACGGCGGCACGGCGCTCGCGCCTGTCTCGGGCCGGTTCGAGGTCACCATGCCGGAAGATGCATCGCGGCTGCTGATCCGCCGGTTCGAGTTGGCGTGCGGAAAAGCGGCGGCGCAGTTGTCCGGACATGTGGCGTTCGGCTCACGGCCGGACACCGAGCTCCGGGCCGATCTCCGCGACGCTCCTCTGGCCGACATCGCGAAACTGTTTCCCCTGTTCGGAGTCAGGCTGCCCGCCGGCAGTTCGCTAACCGCAGGGACGCTCACGGCAGCGGTACGCGCCTTCGGCCCGACGGCGGCGCTGAAAGAAAGCGGCACGGTGGAGATCCGCAACGCCCGCCTCTCCGGCTACAACGTTGCCGGGCAGTTGGCAAAAGCGGTGCGCGTGATGGGCATCGACACCGGCGGCCGGGACACCGCGATTGAAAGCATGCGCGTCGCCTTCGACGCTGATCCGTCGTACACGCGGGTGCCCAGCGCTTCCCTGGTTATTCCCGGGATGGAAATCAGCGGGCAAGGCGGCTTCAACCCGGCCGGCGCGCTGGATGGCCGCGGCTCGGTTGTTTTGACACGCGCCGCCAGTCCGGTCGGCAGCCTGCTCCAGAAGGCGACCGGCAGCGCCAACACGGTGCCCTTCCGTGTCGGCGGAACACTGGAGCACCCCACATTCCTGCCCGATGTAGGCAAGATCGTGAGTCAGCAACTCGGGCAGCCGTCCAGCCCGGCGGGCAAGTTGCTGGAAGGGCTGGGAGGGCTGTTCCGAAAAAAGAAGTGACTGCTCAACCGCGGGGTCGCGCTGCGCCTCTGCGGTGAAATTACGGCTGGTGATTACTGGCCCTTCGGCGCGGTCGCGTCGATGAAGGCCGTGACGTCCTTGTGCATCTTCTCCAGCGACTTCTGCTGCAGGTACACCATGTGGCCGGCTTCGTACGTAGCATAGGAGACGTTCTCGCGAAGCTGCGGCGTCAGATTCATATGATCCATGGTGTACTTGGCGGCCAGGAAGGGCGTGGCCAGGTCGTAGTAGCCCTGCATGACCAGCACTTTCAGATAGGGATCCTTCATCATGGCCGAGCGCAGGGCGGTGGCCGTGTCGGCGTAACCCATGGAAGAGCCCTCGCCGCGCCGGCCGCCGCCGCTTGGCGTCGCTTCCCAGTTCCAACTGAAACCGGCGCCCAGGTCGCGCGCCGAAGTGTAGTACGGCAGGTCGGTCTTGTACTTCAGCTCGCGCCCCACGTAGTCGTTGAGGACCGCGGTGAAAGGGCCCTGGGTGGCCGCCGACGACGGGTCAAACGGGTTCGATTCCATGAATCCGCTGGGAGCCGGGCTGGAATAACGCCCGTCCAAACGCCCCACCCGCAGCTTTTGATCGGCCAGCAGCCAGGCGGTGAAGGTGCGCACGTCGATGCGCAGGTTGGCCAGGTCAACGATCTGCTTCGGCAGGCCCGTGTAGCGCGCCAGCTTGTCCAGCACCGCGGCGCGCTCCTGCGCGGTCATGGCCTCGCCCTTGTTCAACGCCTGCCAGTAGTCGGTCATGGCCCACTGGCTGACTTCCTGCCGCGTGCGGTTCACGTCCTTCGCCAGCTCAGCCGGGAGCTTGTGGTGAAACGCGGCAATCATCGTGTAGGTGGGCACGATGAGCGGGTAAGGAACGTCGTTGTTGGCCGCGAAGGACAGGCTTTCGAAGTTCAGCACCATCGAAAGCAGGGTGATGCCGTTGAAGTTGATGCCCTTGTCGGCCAGGTAGCCGGCCACGCCGGCCGCGCGCGTGGTGCCGTAGCTTTCGCCCAGCAGGTAGAGCGGCGATGACCAGCGCTCGTTGCGCGTGATGTACAAGCGGATGAATTCGCCGAAGGCTTCGATGTCGCCCTGCAGACCCCAGAACTTGCGTCCCGTTTCCAGGTCGGCGGGGCGGCTGAAGCCGGTGCCGATGGCATCCACCAGCACCAGGTCGGTTTTGTCCAGCGGGGTCGAGACATTGTCCACCAGGCGGTAGGGCGCGGCCGGCATCCAGCCCTCGGCCTGCATCACGACCTTCCGCGGGCCCAGCGCGCCCATGTGCAGCCAGAACGAAGCCGAGCCGGGGCCGCCGTTGAAGGCGAAGGTCACGGGACGGCGGCCGGGCTCGGCGCCGTCCAGCGTGTAGGCCACGAAGAACATTTCCGCTTCAATCTTGCCGGCGGCATCCTTGATGGGCAGCCGGCCGGCGGTGGCCGTGTAGCGAAGCGTCTTGCCGTCCACAGTGATTTGATGCGGGGTCTGCACCGGCGGCACTTCGGCCATGTCCCAGCGCAAGGCGCCTCCGGCGGCGGCCGCGGCGCCGCGCTCGGCGGCTTGCGCCGGCGCCGCCTGCTCGGCCGGCCGCGCCCTTTGTTCTTGCGCCGCTTGCGCGGCAGCAGCCTGCGCAGCGGCGGCCTTTCGGCCCTGCTCCCTGGCCGGGCTTGCCTCCTGCGCCATACCGGCCACGGACAGCGCCACGACCAACGCCGCGACGACACGAATCGATTGCTTCATGGTTGTACCTCGATGATTGTCTTGGGTCCCGCGCTCAAGGCCCAATTGCGGACAGCGCAGTATTGTACAGTGGGCGCGCAAAAGCAAGCGCGGGCAACACGCCTACGGGAGAATGAATATATAGCTATTAGGAGTTACTATCTTGACACTTGACAGCTATGAGATAATACAAGATTGGGGATATGGCAAGGGACGGCGCGGGGACGCCGGGCCCGATCTTTGACAACCAGACGGTCAGCCAGGCAGTTGGTTGGGCACAAGCGGCTTTTTTTCAATGATTTGCAGGAGGGCGGCGCAGGCACCTGATAATTTCTGGGGCGGCCCTGTATTTTCAATAGGTTACGAGCGCTTCACCTGTTTTTCACCTGTATTAGCAGGTGAGAGGCGGCGGTGAGGTGGGGCGACGTTTATCTTGTGAAAAAGCCGGGCCAGGGCGACCCAGAGCGTGGGTGCCGGGCGCCGCGCCCTCGTAGCCGCAGATTGCGCCGATGGCACAGATTTGTCCTGGTCTCAATCGGTGCAATCGGCGAAATCTGCGGCTAGAATCCCGTCAGTTCCAGGCTCCGCCAGGGACCGGGCGCTCAAGGGCGCGGCGGAAGCCAAAAGGAGAAGCAGAAAGCGGGTGAATGATCTCAGCGTGGCGGGGCCGCATTATATGCGACCGCGCCGGGAAGCGTGTCAAGGCTCTTGCGGCGCTTGGCGAAACACGGACCGATCTCGCCGGGAATTGTAAAGGATGTGTAAAAAGCGGCCAGCGGGCGCGTCCGATCGGGTTATCGTCAGAACCAAGATCATGCTCACCGAGCGAACTCAGGACGGTGGCGGTACGCGGCTGCTTCTCGTGGACGACGATGTGAAGCTCTGCCGCCTGGTAAAGGACTACCTGGAACCGCTGGGGTACGACGTTTCGCTCGCCCACTCGGGCCCCGAGGGCCTGCGGAAGGCGGCGGAAGGCAAGTATGATGCGGTCCTCCTCGACGTGATGCTGCCCGGCATCGACGGATTCGAAGTGCTCAAACGCCTTCGCGCCAAGTCCAACGTGCCCGTGCTGATGCTGACCGCGCGGGGCGAGCCGCCCGACCGCATCGCCGGTCTTGAACTCGGAGCCGACGACTACCTGCCCAAAACTTTTTCCACGCGGGAGCTGCTGGCGCGTCTCCGGGCCGTGGTTCGCCGGTCGATGGTGACCGCAGCGCAGGCGCAGGAAGCGCTGCAGTCGCCGATTACGGTCGGCGAACTCCGCGTGGATCCGCGGACGCGCATCGCCTCGCAGGACGGCAAGCCGTTGCCCCTGACTCCCGTCGAGTTTGACCTGCTCCTGGCGCTTGCGCGCGACTGCGGGAGCGTCAAGTCGCGCGAACAGTTGCTGCTCGAGGTTGCCGAACGCGACTTCGAGACCTTCGACCGTTCCATCGACGTTCACATCTCGTCGCTGCGGCGCAAGCTGGGCGACGACCCGAAGTCGCCGCGCTTCATCCACACCGTGCGGTCCGCCGGCTACATGATGGCGAAACCGGCAGCGGAGGTACGGTCATGAAGGCGCGGCTGTCGCTCTCCGGAAAGATCTTGTTCACCGCGTTTCTGAACCTGCTGCTGCTGGCGGTGGTGTTCCTGGTCTTCGCTCGCGTGCAGTTTCGATCCGACCCGCACTCCTTCCTGCTGGCGCCGGCGCAGGACCGTATTCTGGCGGTGGCGCGCGAACTTGCGCTCGAACTGGAGGAAACGGAAACCAACTCGCGCGATCGACTGCTGGCAAGGTACGCACAGGCCCACGGCGTCGCATTCTACCTGTTCGACGAGGAGGGAACCAGGCTGGCGGGTCCGGCCATCCAGATGCCGTGGGATGTAGTTCGCAGGCTGCGGCCGCGCGCTGCTCCACCGCCGCCCCGGTTCGGCGAGCGAAGAGAGCCGGGCGATGGGGACAGGCCGCCGCCGCGGCCGCCGCCCGCCGGCCAAAGACCCCCCGGTGCCGCGGACCGGCCGGCGCAACGGCAAGGGCAAGGCGTGTTCCTGGAAACGACCAGCGAGCCCAGGCGTTATTGGGTCGGCGTGCGCATCCCGATCCGCAGCGCGTCGAACGATGAAACCGTGCGCGGAACCCTGCTCCTGATGTCGCCCGCGTTGCTCGGCAACCGGCTGTTTTTCGACTTCAGGCCCTGGCTGATTGCCATCTTCGCGGTGATCCTGGTCTCGGTGGCATGCTGGCTGCCGTTGATCCGGGGGATGACCCAATCTATTTCGCAGATGACGCGGGCAACCGAGCAGATCGCCGAAGGGCAGTTCGACGTCCAGGTCGCCACCAGGAGGCGCGACGAAATCGGTCAGCTCGGGGGCGCCATCAACCGCATGGCCTCACGCCTGTCGGGTTTCGTGACCGGGCAGAAGCGGTTCCTGGGGGACATTGCCCATGAACTGTGCTCCCCCATCGCCCGCATCCAGCTCGCTCTTGGAATCCTCGATCAACGAGCCGAGGAGAAACAGCGCGGCTGTGTCGCGGACCTGAACGAAGAAGTGCAATACATGTCCGCGCTGGTCAACGAACTGCTCTCCTTCTCCAAGGCGGGGATGCGACCGGCGGCGGCAGAATTGGTCCCCGTGAACGTCGGCGCCATCGTGGAGCGGGTGATCGAGCGCGAGGCGGCCCCAGGCGTCCAGGTTGAGACCGCGGTCGACGAACACCTGGAGGCGCTCGCCGACCCCGACTATCTCTTTCGCGCGCTTTCCAACCTTGTTCGCAACGCCGTCCGCTATGCCGGGCCAGCAGGGCCAATCACTGTTTCATCGCGGGCCGACAACGGGGCGGCCGTCATCACAGTTTCCGACTGCGGCCCGGGCCTGGCCGAGGATGCCCTGGAGCAGGCGTTTGCGCCTTTTTACCGGCCGGAGACTTCACGCAGCCGCGATACCGGCGGCGTAGGCCTCGGCCTGGCGATCGTCAAGACCTGCATCGAATCCTGCGGGGGAGCTGTGACCTGCCGGAATCGCCAGCCATCCGGTCTGGAGGTTGAAATCCGCCTGAAAGCGGCACCGTGAAAAACGTCCTCCAGGATGGACGCTGATTATGAAATCAAGACTGGTCAACGAATGTGTTGCGGTGGTGATCTTCCTGGGCCTGTCGGCGGGTTTCTCGGCGGCGCTGGGACTTTCGGGGCAAGCGGAGAAATCCACCGGCAAGGCCGATGCGACGATGACGCAGATCCTCGGCCGCCCCACTGACCACTCCATCACGGTGAGTGCGTTGGCCTCCAAGGACCTGGAAGTCTTCTTTGAGTACGGTGTGAAGCCGGGCAGCTATACAGGGAAAACCGGTGTCACAAAATCTCAATCGGGAAAGCCGCTCGAGGTGCTGCTGGATCACCTGAAGGCGAACACGCGCTATTACTACCGGATGCGCTACCGCCAGCCGGGGGAAGCCGCGTACGCCGCGGGAACCGAGTCCAGCTTCCACACACAGCGTGCGCCCGGCAGCACCTTTGCCTTCGGTGTGCAGGGCGATTCTCATCCAGAGCGCCTGAACCGCATGTACCACCCCGATCTGTACACTCGCACCATGCAGAACGCCCGGCAAGACGGGCTTGATTTCTACATTGCGCTGGGCGATGACTTCAGCATCGATCCGCTCTACAACCGCGGCCGTCTGAACGCAGAAGCGGTCGCACAGATCTATATCAACCCGCGCCGCTTCCTGGGATTGGTGGGCAGTTCGTCCCCGCTTTTCCTGGTCAACGGCAATCACGAACAGGCTGCGGCATACCTGCTGGATGGCACGCCGAACAGCCCGCCTGTCCTGGCCGGCAAAGCCCGCAATCTGTACTACCCGCAACCAGTTCCCGACAGCTTCTATACAGGGGACAGGGAGCCGGTGGAATTCGTGGGCCTGCTTCATGACTACTACGCCTGGACGTGGGGCGACGCCCTGTTTGTCACTATCGACCCCTACTGGCACTCCCCTGTTCAAATCGACGCCGGTCTCGGTGGCGGCCAAGGCGGTCGCGGCAGCCCAGGCGGTGCCGACCAAGCCGGTCGCGAGCGGGGCGGTCGCAAGGGTGCCAGTCCGGGTCAAGGCGGTCGCAAGCAAGGTGGCCGCCAAGGCGGCGGTGGCCAAGGCGGTAACAGGAATCGCGACTGGTGGGGAATCACCATGGGGGATGCCCAATACCAGTGGCTCAAGAAGACTCTCGAGCAAAGCAGGGCCAAATATAAGTTCGTTTTTGCACACCATGTGCTCGGCACCGGCCGTGGCGGCACCGAAATGGCAGACCTTTACGAATGGGGCGGCAAAAACAGGGCAGGCGAGTGGGAATTCGACAAGAAGCGCCCCGGGTGGGAGCTGCCCGTTCATCAGTTGATGGTTAAGAATGGCGTCACCATCTTCTTCCAGGGACACGATCATCTTTTTGCCCGCCAGCAGCGCGACGGCGTGGTGTACCAGGAGGCTCCCAACCCAGCGGACCAAGGCTACAGTGTTTACAACCGCGATGCATATACCTCGGGCGATATCTTGCCGAACTCCGGCCATCTTCGCGTCACGGTGTCTCCGGCCAACGTAAAGGTGGACTATGTTCGCTCGTATCTGCCGCAGGACGAGACGCCGGATTGCAAGAATGGACAGGTCGCCTTTTCCTATACCATCACTGGAACTCGCAAATGAAGAAGCTCATCGCACTGTTTTTCGTCCTCCTGCTGAGTGCTCTCGTGCTGTGGCCCCAGACAGGCTCCACAGTGAATTTCGCCGGCAAGGAACTCCTGGGCCGTCCCACCAACAACTCGGTCACGGTAAATGTAGCGGCGGATAGAGACCTTGAATTCTACTTCGAATACGGGACTGCTTCGGCCGCCTATACCGCACAGACTGCGGCAGCGACGTTCCCGGGCGGCACTCCTTTTAATGTCGTCATCGACAAGCTTCAGCCCAACACCCGCTACTATTACCGCATGCGCTATCGGGAACCCGGCGCATCCGCCTTCGCCGCGGGCAACGAGCACACTTTCCAGACACAGCGCCCGCGGGGCAGCACGTTCACCTTTGCGATTCAGTTCGACCCGCACATGGACGAGAACTCCGATCCCGAGGTATACAGGCTGACGCTCGCAAGTGAGTTGTCGGACAAACCCGACTTTCTCATCGACCTCGGCGACACGTTCATGTCCGACAAGCTGCCCAAGCCGATCACTTACGACGCGGTGCTCGGGCGGCACCAATTGCTGCGCTCCTACTACGACCTCGTCGGCCACTCGACGCCGCTGTTCCTGGTGCTTGGCAATCACGAGGGCGAGTGGGGCAACCAACTCAGAGGGACCGCGGAGGAACTTCCCATCTGGGCTACCAGGCTGCGCAAGCTCTACTTCCCAAACCCGGCCCCCGACGGCTTTTTCGCCGGCAGCTCAAGGGATGAACCGTTTGTGGGCGTGCGCCACAACTACTACGCATGGGAATGGGGCGACGCGCTTTTCGTCGTGCTGGATCCCTACTGGTACACACCGATGAGGCCGGAGGCAAGCGGCGACTGGTCGTTGACGCTGGGCCGCGAACAATACGAGTGGCTGAAGAAGACGCTCGAGTCCAGCACGGCCACATTCAAATTCGTCTTCGCGCACAACCTGGTGGGCGGCAAAGACATGGACGGGAAGATGCGCGGCGGCATCGAGGTGGCCAAATACCTGGAGTGGGGCGGCTACAACCTGGACGACACCTGGGGCTTCGATCAGGCCCGTCCCGGTTGGGCCATGCCGATCCACCAGTTACTGGTGGCCAACAACGTGACGGCCTTTTTCCACGGTCACGATCACATCTACGTCAGACAGGAACTGGACGGCATCCTCTATCAAGAAGGCCCCCAGCCGAGCGCCAGAAACGCCAGCGTGGGAAACCGCGCAGCCACCTACAACTACACGCACGGCACGGTGCTCGACGGCGTAGGCTACATCCGCGTGCGCGTTTCTCCGACCGAGGTGCGGACCGAGTTCGTCCGCACCTGGACTCCGGCCGCTGAGACCGGCGGCCGCAAGAACGGCGAGGTGGCGGACTCTCACACGATCCCGGCGCGGCAGACCAGTCTGACGCTGGTTTCGGCCGCCAGTTACGCAGGTGGAACCGTGGCCCCGGAGTCTATCGTCGCTGCCTTCGGCACGGCCCTGGCGAGCGGGCCGGTGACTGTCAAAGACAGTGCGGGTGTGGAGCGCAAGGCGGAGGTGCTGGGTTCAGTGTCCACTCAGGTCAATTTCGTTGTGCCGCCGGGCACTGCAACCGGCAGGGCGACCGTGACGATTGGCGGCGCTGTGGGAGACGTGCTTGTCGAGGCGGTCGCGCCGGGCCTGTTCTCCGCCAATGCAAACGGTAAGGGTGTAGCAGCAGCATCTGCCGTGCGGGTGAAAGCGGATGGCTCTCAGGCTGCCGTGCCTGTATTCCAAGGCGTTTCCGGAAGCTGTACCGCCGCCCCGATCGACCTGGGCCCGGATTCCGATCAGGTCTACGTCTCTTTGTACGGCACCGGGATCCGCAACCCTGCCGGCCTTTCGGAAGTGATCGCGCAGATCGGCGGGGTAAAGGCCGATGTCGTTTACGCCGGGCCACAAGGAGGCTTTGCGGGCCTCGACCAACTCAACCTTCGAATTCCGCGCGCCCTCGCCGGGCGCGGGGAAGTGGTTGTTTCTCTCACTCTGTCAGGTAAGAGCGCCAACCCTGTCACTCTGAACATCCACTAAACGACCATGAGGCCATGAGGAAATCACTCGCGTTTTGGCTCTTTCTACTGGCAGGAATGCCCGCATGGGCGGCTCCCACCATCACTGAGATTCTCGGCCGGCCCACCGACCACTCCGTCACGGTCAATGCTCGATCTGATGCCGCCCTGGAGATGTATTTCGAATATGGCCTCGTCCCCTCGGGCTATACCGCGCAGACCGCGACGGTAACGTCCGCGGTCAATGTGCCGATCGAAACGCTCATCGATGGCCTGCGGCCGAACACGCTCTACTACTACCGCATACGCTATCGAAACGCGGGTTCGTCCGACGCCTACGCCGCGGGAACGGAACACGCGTTCCATACCCAGCGGGCGCCGGGCAGCACATTTACCTTTTGTATTCAGGGCGATTCGCATCCTGAACGCGGGAGCCAGTTCGACTCCGCACTGTACACTCGCACGCTGCAAACCGTCGCAGCCGACCGGCCCGATTTCTACATGACAATAGGCGACGATTTCAGCGTGGATAACCTCACTACTGTCAACGCAGACACGGTAACCGGCCGTTATACACTTCAGCTCCCGTACCTGGGGCTGGTCGCCCACTCCGCGCCGCCTTTCTTGGTCAACGGCAATCACGAACAGGCGGCACGTTACAACCTGGATGGCACACCGAACAACGTCGCCGTCTGGGCCCAGAACGCCCGCAATCTGTACTACCCACAACCGGCACCCGACGGTTTCTATACGGGCAACAAGGAGGTGGTGCCGTACATCGGCTTGCTCCGAAACTACTACGCCTGGACATGGGGCGAAGCGCTGTTCGTCACCCTCGACCCCTACTGGTCTTCGCCTGTTCCCGTGGACAACGTGTTTGGCAGCGGCCCCAAGAGAACTGACATGTGGCAGATAGGTCTTGGGGAGGCCCAATACCAGTGGCTCAAACAGACCCTGGAACAAAGCACGGCCAGGTGGAAATTCGTCTTTGCTCATCACGTGAACGGTACTGGCCGTGGCGGCGTCGATATTGCCGATCTTTACGAGTGGGGTGGCAAGAACGACAAAGGCGTCTGGGAATTCGATAGCAAGCGTCCGGGGTGGGCACTGCCCATCCACCAACTGATGGCTGCAAACCACGTCACCATTTTCTTCCAGGGGCACGACCACCTTTTTGTCCGACAGCAACTCGACGGCGTCATTTACCAGGAATTGCCCGAGCCGGGCGACCCCTCCTACACACTCTGGAACGGCGATGCCTATAAGTCCGGCGACAAATTCTCTAGCACCGGCTACGTGAGGGTCACCGTTTCTCCATCTTCGGTGTTCGTCGAATATGTCCGGACCTTCCTGCCACGCGACGAAAAGGCCCCCACACAGTTCACTGGAATGGTTCAATTCCAGTACGCCATTCCGGCGGGTGGGACGGTCAACGGGGCGAGCTTCCGGGCTCCCGTGACCGCGGGATCGATTGCCTCTGTGTTCGGCGCCAACCTGGCGCCTGGAACCGCGGCTGCGGATAGATCACCTCTCCCCACGACACTTGGCGGAGTTTCAGTCAGCATGAATGGTTTCAGCGCGCCGTTGTTGTTCGTTTCTCCGCAGCAGATCAATTTGCAGGTGCCGTGGCAATTGCAGGGCCTTTCGCAAGCCTCCATGACGGTGAGCGTGAATGGTGCTGCAAGCGCGCCGCAGAGCTTGAGCCTCGCCGGCGCCAATCCGGGCCTGTTCGCCATTGATCCAGGGGGCCGAGGTGCTGTTCTAATCGCATCCACCGGGGAATTGGCAGCGGCCAGCGGGAGCGTTCCAGGCCGCTCCGCTCGCCCGGTCAACCGAGGCGAGTACCTCTCGATCTTCTGCACCGGACTCGGAGCAGTAGTAAGTCAGCCTGCAAACGGAACGCTGGCATCGAACAATCCGCTCTCGACGACGATCACGTCACCCAACGTGACCATCGGGGGTGTTCCGGCTCCCGTCAGTTTCTCGGGACTGTTTCCAGGCTTCGTGGGCCTCTATCAGGTGGACGTACAGGTGCCGGGCAACGCTCCGGCCGGCAACGCCGTTCCCGTCGTTCTGGCGATTGACGGCGTCCCCTCCAACACCGTCACCATCGCTGTCCAGTAGCCGCCATTGCACTGAGACAGACAAGGGGCTTCAGACGTCTGAGGCAGCGTGCCCGCGCCGCAAGTCCGTGCACTGACTCCCCGGGGATTGCCCCATGGGCCTGCGGCCCGCCGATAGCAATGAAAGGCCACGGTGTATCGCCGGCTTCCAGCCGGCACCACATTGGTAGCGCAGCCTTCAGGCTGCGTCCGGAGTTTCTACACTTGGCGCCCCCGCGGGGTGCGGGCGCCGCGGAGCGGCGCCAAGAATCATAGCCGGGGGTGAGGGCCGCCGGTTTTGCGGCCCGCCACCCCCGGATAAGGGCGAAAACATAAATGCGCCGCGACAGCGGCGCGAGAAGGGCTTGGCTTGACGGCGCCAGGCTACCAGAGATACCGTTCGTCGTACTCGATGCCGCTCTCCCGGAGGAATTCCACATACTCCTCCTGAAAAGTCTTCTTGCGGTGGTGCTCTTCCTGATGCTCGATGTATGAATACACGGACGCAATCCTCGAGGGACTGACGGTTAGCCCTGCATAGCCATCCTGCCAGGCGAATGTGCGCCGGCGGTGGCCTTCATGCACCCAGCGCGAGGATCCCGCCTTGATGTGACGCATAACATCGGCCAGGCAATGCGTCGCGCGCAACCTCATGAGCAGGTGGACGTGATCTGCGATACCCCCGACGATAAGCGGCTGCCCGCCGGCTCCTTGAACGCAACCGCCGAGATAGGCGTGCAGATCTGCCCGCCAATCCGCGCCGATTTCGAGCACGCGATCGCGAGTCGAGAAGATGACGTGGAAGTTCAGGCTCAGATGTGTGGAAGGCATTTGCGTCGGTTGCTCCCAGCGGGATTCTCCGCGCCCCTGCCGGGGCGCGATCAATGTTAACGCTGATTCCGGGGGTTGCGGGCCGCAAAACCGGCGGCCCTCACCCCCGGCTATGATTCTCGCGCCGCTGTCGCGGCGCAAAATGTACAAACTCCAGGGCGCCGCTTTGCGGCGCCAAATGCAGAAACTCCAGACGCAGCCGTCAGGCTGCGTCCCCCGGCCCTGCGGGCCAGCGTTGCCGGCAAGATGCCGGCGCTACAACCGACCTGACTTTCGACGGAGCGAATTTGTAAAGGAAAAGTAAAAGTGTTGCGCTCCCTGCGTCTCGCCGGGTTATTGGTATAGGGAGCCAAGGGATTGCGCTGGTAGGGCGTCCCGGCCTGTTCGCGGCCCTCGCGGCCGATTGAAAAGGACGGTCGGCCGTCCGGATCGAGGACAGGGGCCGAGGTCCGTTACCAGATGGGATCTGAATGTGAGGTTTGAAATGAGACGATGCACGATTTTCGCTCTTTTGGCTATTGGGTTTTTTACCCATTGTCTTGAAGCCCAGAACCGGACCGTCGGACTGATGATGCAGGACGCGAAGCGGGTGTCGCCGGGATACAGCCTGCTCGCGCCCAAGCACAACGGCCGCACCTACCTGATGGACAACTACGGGCAGGTAATCAACACCTGGGACAGCAAGTACGAGCCGGGGCAATCCGCGCACCTGCTGCCGAACGGCCATCTGCTGCGCGCCGCCATGCTGCCTGCCACCGGTATGACGGGCGGCGGCGAAGGCGGCCGCCTCGAGGAGTACGACTGGGACGGCAACCTGGTATGGGAGTTCGAGTATGCGACAAAGACTTACGCCCTTCACCACGACATCAAACCGCTGCCAAACGGCAATGTGATCTCGCTGCTGGTCGAGCGCAAGGAAGCCGCCGAGGCGATCGCGGCGGGATTTAACCCCAGTTCCTTGCAAGACACCTATCTCGCACCCGATGCCGTGGTTGAAATCGAGCCGATTCGGCCAAAAGGCGGGCGCATCGTCTGGGAGTGGCATGTGTGGGACCACCTGATTCAGAATTTCGATCCGTCGAAACAGAACTACGGGGTTCCCAACAGTCACCCGGAACTGATCAACCCCAACGCCACACAACTGCGGATTCCCGCCTTTTGGAACCACATGAACTCGATCGACTACAACCCGGTGCTCGATCAGATCCTCCTCAGCGTCCGCGGCAACAGCGAGGTCTGGGTCATCGACCATTCAACGACCAAAGCCGAGGCAGCGGGGCATGCGGGAGGCCGGTACGGGAAGGGGGGCGACCTTCTCTACCGCTGGGGCAATCCGCAACAGTACGGCGCGGGCAAGGCCTCCGATGAGATTCTTTACCAGCAGCACGACGCCCAATGGATCGAGCCGGGCAGTCCCGGCGCCGGCAACATGTTGGTGTTTAACAACGGTGTCCAGAGGCCGGGCGGGAATCTTTCCTCCCTGGACGAATTCGTGCCGCCTCTGAACGCTAACGGAACATACGCGATCACGTCCGGATCGGCGTATGGGCCGAGCCAGCTTACGTGGACGTATGCGGGCTTGACCGGGCCGCAATATTACGAATCGGACATCTCCGGCGCTTACCGGCTGCCCAACGGCAACACGCTCGGCTGCTACGGCACGCACGGCGTGCTGGTTGAAGTGACCCAGGCGAAGGAGATCGTCTGGCAGTATGTCAACCCGGTGGTCAAGGAAGGCCCGCTTCAACAAGGTCAAAGTTCCGGGCTGGACGACCGCGGCCACAACTGGAACGCGGTATTCAGAATCCGCCGATACCCGCCCGACTTTGCAGCCCTGAAAGATAGAGATCTGACACCGAAGGGCCTGATCGAAACGTACCCGGTCCGCTATGTGAATGGGGCCAGCTTCCAGGCGCGGCCAGCCGCGGCGGGCGCGATTATGAGCGCATTCGGGGATGGGTTGGCGAGTACCGAGGAGTTGGCTTCGACAACCCCGCCTCCCACCAGGCTGGGCGGCGTCAGCGTCGAGATAACCGACAGCGCGGGCGCCACGCAGCCGTGCCGTCTGTTCTACGCTTCACCAAAGCAGATCAATCTGCTGATCCCCGATGGCGTCGCGACCGGTCTGGCGACGCTCACGGTGAAGCGCGACTCAGGCACAAGCGCCGCAGCAAGCGTGGTTATCGAACCGGTCATGCCCGGGCTTTTCGCCGCCAATGCCAACGGCAGCGGAGTTGGCGCTATCACGGCATTGCGCGTCAGCGAGTCCGGCGCGCGCAGCGACGTGCCCGTCTCCCAGTACGACACGACCCAGCGAAAGTACCTGTCTGTTCCAATCGACCTGGGTGCTGCAACCGACCAGGTTTACCTCTCGCTCTACGGTACAGGCATTCGCGGCGTCAAGGCTCTTTCGGGGATCAGCGTGACGATTGGCGGGACGACCGTCCCGGTAGCAGCGGCCGCTGCCCACACCCTCTACTCCGGCCTCGACCAGGTGAACGCGGGGCCATTGCCACGCACGCTGGTGGGGAAAGGCGAGGTGGGCCTGGTGCTCAAAGTCGATGGCCGAACGGCCAACACGGTGACGGTGAACATCAAGTGAAGGCAGTCCACGGGCACACGGATTCCACGGATGCGAATTTCACGGCTTGCCGATAGTCGTAAATCCTTCTAATCCGTGGCTGGCCGCTGAGTAGGTTAGTTATGAAGCATTCGAAAGCAGACGTATTCAACGGCCTGATTCTCACCGTCTTGTTTGCTGCTGTTGCGTGTGCCCAGTCGCCTTTTACCGGGGCGGTAACCGTTGAGAAAGTCGCCACCGGCTTCGAATTCACCGAGGGTCCGCAGTGGTTGTTCGACGGTTACCTGGTTTTCAGTGACATTTCCGGCAACACCGTCTACAAGTGGACGGTCAAGGCTGGCGCGCAGCCTTATTATCGGCCGTCGGGCAACTCAAACGGCCTGGCGGAGGATCTTCGGGGCCGGCTCTTGCTCGCACAGCACGGGAAACGGCAGGTGGCTCGCCGCCAGGCGGACGGCGCTGAAACACCGCTCGCCACGCAATACCAAGGCAAGCGCCTCAACAGCCCCAACGACCTGGCGGTGAAATCCGACGGCGCCATCTACTTCACCGATCCGGCGTATGGTATCAGTAGTTCGCAGGAGGAACTTGGGTTCTACGGCGTCTACCGTGTCACCACAAATCCGCAGGCGCCGGAACTCCTGGTCAAGGGCCTCAAGCGTCCGAATGGCATCGCTTTCTCGCCTGACGAATCACGCCTCTACGTTGCGGACACAGACGATCGCAGGGTGATGCTATTCGACGTGCAACCGGACGGAACGCTGTCAAACCAGCGCGTTTTTGTCGAAGCAAGTGACCTTGCTCCTGACGGCATCAAAGTCGACCTCGCCGGGAACCTGTACATTGCCGGCACAGAGGGCCGCATTTGGATCTACTCGCCGGCGGCCAAACTGCTGGGCACCATCGCGGTCCCCGAGAAGACTCGAAATCTGGCGTGGGGCGACGCGGACAAGAAATCCTTGTATGTGACTTCCGGAAACAGCGTATATCGGGTGCGTGCAGCCCCCGGCGCCTCCAAATTTCCAAATCTCACGCTGCTGCCGGCCGGCGAATTTCAGATGGGCGACCACCACAGCTTCGTCGATCCCCAACATCCCAGTGACGAGGTGCCTATCCACCGCGTCTGGATCGATTCGTTGTTCGTCGGCACTTTCCACGTCACCAACCAGCAGTACATGGAATTCCTCAACTCCGCGTACGCGCAAGGCCTTATCGAGGTGCGCGGCGGAATGGTCTACCGCAAAGGTGGCAGCGATCCTTACTGCGAAACGCGCCAGTTGGTGGACTACAACAGCATCGGATGGGACAGCTCGACGTTCACGATCATTGATAATCGAGCCACCCACCCGGTGGTCGGAATCCGCTGGTTTGGCGCGGCGGCCTATACCAACTGGCTCAGCGACCAGCAGGGATTTCAGCCTTGCTACGATCTCACTACCTGGAAGTGTGATTTCACCAAGAACGGGTACCGGCTCCCTACCGAGGCGGAGTGGGAATACGCGGGACGCGGCGGTCAATACAACCCCTACTACATCTTTCCCTGGGGCAACGATGCGGATCTCCTGAAAGCCAACTGGCCGATCTCCAACAACAACCCGTACCGAACCGGACCCTATCCCTGGACCACGCCCGTGGGTTTCTACAACGGGCAACTGCACAGCAAGGCGGACTTCGGATGGCCCGGTAGCCAGGCAACCTACCAGACCAACGACGGCTCCAACGCCTGGGGACTTTACGACATGGCCGGCAATGTCTGGCAATTGGTCAATGACTGGTATCAAAACAACTACTACAGCGTGAGTCCCTACAAGAATCCGCCCGGCCCGGACAGCGGCAACCCGATGCCGGACGGCTTGCCGTACCGTGGCATGCGCGGGGGTAACTGGTACAACGGCGACCAAACCGACCCCGGCCACGCGCGGGTGTCGAACCGGAACCCAAGCTACTACCGAGGTCCGCAGGATCCAAACCATCCCTACTACCACATCGGCTTCCGTGTGGCGCGTCCCGCGGCCTTGTTCACTTCCGTATCGGCCGCCAGCTATCAGGCGGGGGCTGCGCCGGAGTCCATTCAGTCGGGCTTCGGCAAGGCACTGTCGTCGAGAACCGCGGTTGCCGATTCGACGCCGCTGCCGGTGACTCTCGGCAGCATCACGGTGAAGGTGACGGACTCGGCAAGAGCGGAGCGCGTTGCATCGCTGTTCGCTGTCTCGCCGGCTCAGGTCAACTACCTGATGCCCAAAGGCGCCGCGGATGGACCGGCGTCGGTGGCTGTTTACAGCAACGGGCAGGCGATTGCCGCCGGGAATGTGACTGTGGCGCGAGTTGCGCCCAGCCTGTTTTCCGCTAATGCGGACGGAAAGGGCGTGGCGGCCGCCATCGCGCTGAAAGTCGCCGCCAACGGCGCCCGGACGTCGCAGTTTGTCTTCGACTCAACATTGCCGGAAGGCCGGCGAACTGCGCTCCCGGTTGACCTGGGCGCAACGGGGGACCAGGTGTACTTGCTGCTTTTCGGGACGGGCATGCGGGGTGTGACAACAAGTGCCAGCGCTACGATCGGTGGCCAAACGGTTGCGGTGGCGGGGCCGGTGGCACAGGGCGAGTACGTGGGCCTCGACCAAATAAACCTCGGCCCGCTTCCCCGCTCGCTGGCCGGGCGGGGAGAAGTGAACATCATCGTCACGGTGGACGGCAAGGAGGCCAATACGGTGACGGTGAGGATCGGTTGAGATGATGACAAAACCCAAAGTGTGGACTCTGGCCGGCCCGATACTTCTGGCCTTGCTCGTCGCTTCCTATGGGCAATCACCTGCAAGAGCGCCGAGAAAGACCGGAGAAAGCACCCGCGCCTCCTCGTCCGTGAAGCAGCCGTCTCCCTGGACAATGGCTAAACTCCCCGACACCGGGCAGACGCGGCACTTCACCGAAACGTTCGGCGCAGACTGCGACTACACCATCAATCCGCCTTCGTTCAAGAACAATGGCGACGGAACCGTCACAGATCAAGTAACGGGGCTGTTGTGGCAGCAGGCGGACGGGGGAGAGATGACGTGGGAGAGGGCTGCGGCCCACTGCAAGAGCCTTTCCCTCGGTGGGCACAATGACTGGCGGCTCCCGTTCGCCCACGAACTGTTCAGCATCACCAACCACAACGACGGCAAACCGGCGCTCGATCCCGTTTTCAGCAGATCCGATGCCGAGTACTGGTGGCCGGCCGATCCGCGTGCGGATGACCCGTCGCGCGTCTGGGTGGTGAATGCCGGTGGAGGCATTGGCCCTCATCCGAAGAATGAAACGACCAGCGCCGGCGGCAGGCGGCCATTTCATGCACGCTGCGTGCGAAGTTCCGTCAAGGCGGACGGCCTCTTTAACAGCTATAAGGACAATGGGGATGCAACCGTCACCGACAACCATACCGGCCTGATCTGGCAGAAGGCAGAGGCCCCCGAACTCACGACCTGGGAGGAGGCGCTGAAGTACGCCGAAGCGTTGTCGCTGGGAGGGCGCGACGACTGGCGGCTGCCGAATATCAAGGAACTGCAGTCTCTGAACGACGAGCACAGGACCCGGCCCTCGATCGACGCCACCTACTTTCCGGGCGCCACGCCATCGGAATACTGGTCGTCCACCACGCTGGCGAACCACAGCACCAGGGCCTGGACGATGGATTTCAACTTCGGGATCGGCAGCTACAAGGAGAAGACCGAGAAGCTCCGCGTCCGGGCCGTGCGCGGCGGCATCGCCCGCGGAGCAGGGCCCTGATTCACCACCAGGACACGAAGCAGCCATCGCCGTTGCGGCGGGCAAAATCTTGCACGGAGATGCCGGCCGCACTCGAAGAGGGGTTCGCGCGCTTCGTCACCGCTTGTCGCCCAGGGTTACGCTCCTGAAATACATCTCCGCCTTCGCCGCGCGCCGAATTGTCCTGGAAGCGGTTGTTGCGGTTCTCGATCACGGACCGGTTGGTCACAGCCACGGCTCCGCCGTTCCGGCCGGACACGTTGGCGGTAAACTGGGACCCGGCGACGCTGGCCGCCGTGCTGTCGTCGAACGCCGCGGCTCCGCCGTCGCCCCGCGCGGCATTCTTCTCCAGCCGGCAGCCGGTCAGGTTCACGGCGGTGTTCTCCAGTTGAGACGCGCGGCTGGCGCTGTAGATGGCCCCGCCATGCCCTTCCGTCGAGTTCTCGACAAAGGCGCTTCCGTTGATCTTCGGCCGCGAGCCGTAATCGAAATACGCCGCCCCGCCGCGCCAGCGGGCCCAGTTGCCCAGGAAGTCGCACTGCTCATAAAGGGCCTCAACTCCGACACGGTCCAGCACCGCCCCGCCGTTATCGGCGCGGTTCTTGGTGAAGACACACGCGATGAACCGCGGCTTCGCGCGGTCGTAGTTGTAGACCGCGCCCCCGTCGCGCGCGAAGTTGCCCGTGAATACACAGTTGCGAATCTCCGGGGAGTAACCGGTGATGTCGGGAAGGTTGGGACGGCGCTGCGGAGCGCGACGATAGTTGATCAAACCGCCGCCCTTGCCGTCGTAGCCCACGCCGTCGGCATAGCCGCTGGTGATGATGAAGCCGTCGAGAAGTGCGCCGTCGGAACCCGTGACGACGTGGTAGGCGTTGTCCTCCGGCCTTCCCGCCACCCCCACATCGCCGGAAAGCGTGGTGCGGTTCTTCCGCCAGTCGCGCGCGTTACGGCTGCTCTCGACGCCCGTGAAACCACCGTAGACCCCCACCCCAGGGTAAAGCCGGAAGGATGCGGAACGATCGTTGCCGGCCGGCCTGTAAACCCCCGCCGCGACCCGCACCTCGGCCCCGTCGCGGCCCGCGTCCGCCAGCGCGGCTTCCAGTGAAGAATAGGCTGCCGCCCACGAAACGCCATCGCCGCCCGCGGGACGCGAGGCATCCACGTAGACGATCCTCTCGGAAGAAGGGACCGGGGCCTGCACTCTCCGGCCGGGTTCCGGAGGCCTGTCATCCAGGCCGCTGGATTGATAGGGCCGCAAACGGTCCAGCAGCGCGGCCAGCATGCCCTCGGCGAAGCGCGCGTCACCGGGTCTGTACCCGGCATTGACGGCCGCCACGCCGTTCCCGTTCAAGCGTGGGTCGTCGCCTTGCGCTCCCGGATAGCCGCCTTCTATGACCGAGTCTTTGACGACCGGCGTATTGTCGTGCCAGTTGTAGAGGCCGGCGGATTCCCACTCGCAGCGGTTGCCCCACACCACGGATTCGAGCACCACCGGGTTGTTCGCGGGACCGGTTCCCTGATACAAGCTCGGGCCCGCGCTCTGCGCCTGGTTCGCCGTGAACGTGCAACGCAGAAGAATCGGCGACGACTGTCCGTCGTTGCCCATGGCCGCGGCGGTCTCGGCCTTGTTGAGGCGCAAAAGGCAGTTGATCAGGATGGGGGAACATCCGAAGTCGTTGTACATTCCGCCGCCTTTCTGCGGCGTTTCGTTCTCTTCGAAAACGCAGTTGAGAAACACGGGCGCGGTGCCCAGGTCGTTACTCACGCCGCCGCCGCGGCCCATGGCGAAGTTGTTTCGGAAGGTGCAGCCGATGAACAGCGGCGCCTTCCGCTTCTCTCCGGGGCGGGGAGGAAAGCTGGTGGCCACCATGTTGTAGACCGCGCCACCCTTCATGGCCCGGTTGTGTTCGAAGGTGCAGTTGCGGACCGTCGGCGCGGTCTGGAAGTTGATCATGCCGCCGCCCTGCCCGGCGGCGGCGCCGCTCAGGATCTGCTGGGGCGAGATGTGTATGGGTGCGGTGGCGCCGGGTCCAGGCGACCGGGGCGGCCCGCCCGGACCGGGAAGAAAGCCGGGAGGCCCACCGGGGCCGGGAGGTCCGCCCGGACGGGCGCCGTTGCCGCCGGTGATGACGAAGCCATCGAGCACAGCGTCGTCGGCGCCCCACACCACGTGATAGACGTTGTCGTCGACTACCCCGCGCGTTCCGATATCGCCCGACAGCACCGTGCGGTTGCGTGTCCAGTCGCGTTCCGCGAGGCTGTTTTCTCCGCCGGAGAACCCGCCGTACACGGCCACGCCCGGCTTCAGCCGGAACGAGGATTCGCGGTTGGCGTCGCGGGTCGGAAAGTAGGTGCCGCCGGCCACCCAGATGGAGTCGCCGGCGCGCGCCGCCGCCAGCGCCGGCTGGAGGTCGTCGTAGGCGCGCTGCCAGTTTGCCCCGTTGCCGCCGGGAGCCGCTCCGGCTTTCACCCGTAGGGTGGCGCACGGCGACACCGAGGCGAAAGTCGCCGCTACTGTCAGGACCATCCATAAACTGCGCATGCGGGGTATCTGAACCGGAACCGCGGCGGGAACGGAGTCACCCGCCCGTCGCGGCGCCGCGGTGAACGCGCCGAAGTTCCGGTTGGTCCGATTGCCAAAGGCGTTGAGACGCGCGGCCATGTTGAGATTCGTCATCAGATCAAGCTCCGTGGATTCGATAATACGCCGAGCGCGCGGTCCGGATGGCCTGCGAGAGGCAAAACTTCGTTAAGAGAACGTAATACTGTGTTCAGACCGTGATTCCATCCGCCACGGCAGGCTGGGCGTCCTCGATTGCAGGCCGCGCAGGGATCTCCAATGCTGCCCACACCGCCGGAGAATTGTAAAGCTTTGGTAAAAGTAATGTACGCCTTGCCGTGAACAGGGTTATTCAATTCGGCCAGGGATGATGGTCCGAGGAGAAGCACGATGAAGAAGTGGGTGGCAGGTTTTGCCGCGGTGTTGGCATTCTCGATCGCAGTGTCGGTCAGGTCGCAATCGCCCGCAGAGCAGGGGCGCGCGCCGCGTGACGCGCCGTCGGCAGCGAACCGCGCGACCGTATGCGGCCCCAGGCCGATGCTCACCGTGCCGTCCAGATGCTCGTAAACGATCACCTTGCAGCCGGCCAGCGTAGCCCTCCACCGCGTCTGGTCGA
>Ga0315288_10001062_pt1 | contig 35062 bp, 20 predicted proteins | sample YL17G11_20_MG_FD_203454 | JGI IMG/M metagenome (GOLD analysis project Ga0315288, IMG submission 203454) | Sediment microbial communities from Yellowstone Lake, YNP, Wyoming, USA - YL17G11_20 | ecosystem: Environmental > Aquatic > Freshwater > Lake > Sediment | place: USA: Wyoming | collected...
CGCCGTCGACGAGGGCGCCCGCGGTCGCGCCATCGAGGCGCTCCGCGCGGAGATGGACAGCCAGGCGGCGGAGCGAGAGCGGCAGTTTGCGGAGAAGATCGCCGCAATCGAGGCCGCCAGCGAGACGACCATCGCCAAGATCGAGCAGCAGCGCACGGAGCAGCTTGCGCGCCTGGAGGACGAGGACAAGCGCGGGCTGGAGGCGCTGGACAAGAAACTCGCCGCCCTGGAGAAGGCCCTGACCAAGACACAGAGCAAGCCCGCCGCCAAGGACCTGGCCCTGGAGAAAGATGTCATCCTGGCCGCCGGCGAGTCGGCGGGCCCTGACGCCCAGGAGCGGTTGCAGTCCCTGGGCGAGGAACGCCGGGCCGAGCTGCAGACCCTCTTCGCCCAGCGGCGGCAGGAGGCCGAACTCGTGGCCCAAAAGAAGGCCCAAGAACAGCTCGGCGCCGCCTTGGCCGAAACGGCACCGCTGCGGGAGAAGATGCAAGTGGAACACCGCAAGGTGGCCGAGGAATACCGCCTGCGCATCGAGGAACTGGAAGACCTGAAGGATCCTGTCCGCGACGACGCCGTCACTCTCCTCCTGGAGCCCAAGTGCCGTGAGCTGGCCACTGCCTACCCCGGCGTGTTCGGGTCGGGAATGGGCGCTGAGGCCGTAGTCGACATCCTGCGTCGTGTAAGTTTGGACGAACTGTCCGTCAAGATGCGGCAGGAGATCCAGAACTTCAGCGGCCAGCGGCGCAAGAAGGCCACCAAGCGCCTGAAGGTGCTGGAGGCCTTCCGCAAGAGCGGCAACCACCCCGAGTGGATGATCGTCTCCGTGCTGCCGGTATTGCCACCCGATCTGCGCCCCATGGTCCAGCTCGATGGCGGTCGCTTCGCCACCAGCGATCTGAACGACCTTTACCGAAGGGTCATCAATCGCAACAACCGTCTCAAGCGCCTGCTGGAGCTGGGCGCGCCGGAGATCATTATCCGCAACGAGAAGCGCATGCTCCAGGAAGCGGTGGACTCGCTCATCGATAACGGCCGGCGCGGCCGGGCCGTCTCCACCGCCGGGAACCACAAGCTGAAGAGCCTATCGGATATGCTCAAGGGCAAGCAGGGGCGCTTCCGCCAGAACCTGCTGGGCAAGCGGGTGGACTACTCCGGCCGCTCCGTCATCGTCGTCGGGCCGGAGCTCAAACTGAACCAGTGCGGCTTGCCCAAGCGCATGGCCCTGGAGCTGTTCAAGCCCTTCGTCATGCACGCGCTGGTGGAGCGCGGCCTGGCCCACAACATCAAGTCGGCCAAGCGCGTCGTGGAGCGGGCCCGACCGGAGGTCTGGGACATCCTGGACGAGATCGCCCGCCAGCGGCCGGTGCTTCTCAACCGGGCGCCGACACTCCACCGCCTGGGCATCCAGGCTTTCGAGCCGGTGCTCATCGACGGTAGCGCCATCCAGATCCACCCCCTGGTGTGCGCCGCTTTCAACGCCGACTTCGACGGTGACCAGATGGCGGTTCACATACCGCTATCGCGGGCGGCGGTGGCCGAGGCGCGTCAGATCATGCTCTCTTCTCAGAACTTGCTCCTGCCCAGCAACGGCGAGCCGACTGTGGCTCCCACCCTGGACATTGTGCTGGGCTGCTATTACCTTACGCTCCCCAAGCCAGTGGCCAAGGGCGAATACCGCGAGGGCACTCCGCCGAAAGGCGTCTACGGTAGCTTTCGCGAGGCCAAGCTAGCCTGCGATCTGGGCCTGGTGGACCTCCAGGCGCGCATCCGAGTGCGCGATGCGAAGACCCAGGGCCAGCTCATAGACACGACCGTGGGGCGCATCATCTTCAACGAAGTGCTGCCCGAGGAGCTTGGGTTCCGCAACGAGGTGATGGACAAGAAGGCCCTCAAGGACCTGGTGGCCGAGTGCTCTCGCAAGCTGGACGCCGAGCGTACAGCGGAGATGGTAGACCGGATCAAGGACACCGGTTTCCACTACGCCACCCAATCGGGCATGACCATCGGCATGAACGACCTGAAGGTGCCGGAACAGAAGGCCGTCCTCCTGGCTGAGGCCGATGCAGCCATCGCCCGCGTGGAGCAGCAGTATCAAATGGGCCTCATCACCGAGGAGGAGCGCTACGACCAGGCGGTAGCCACCTGGCGCCAGACCACGGAAGAGATGCAGGCCGTCATCCAGCGACAATTGGCCAGCTACGGCGGCGTATACCTGATGGCCATCAGCGGCGCTAAGGGTAACATTAGCCAGATCAGCCAGATGGCGGGCATGCGCGGCCTGATGACCGACCCCGCCGGCCGCATCATCGACCTGCCCATCCGCTCGTCCTTCCGCGAGGGGCTGAGCGTGCTCGAGTACTTCATCTCGACCCACGGCGCCCGCAAGGGCCTGGCCGACACCGCCCTGCGCACGGCCGACAGCGGCTACCTGACCCGCCGCCTGATCGACGTGTCCCAGGAGGTCATCGTTCTTGAGGACGACTGCGGCACGACGGCCGGGATCTGGCTGACGGAGCCCGGCGACAAGGGTGTGTTCGAATCTTTGCGGGAGCGGATCATCGGCCGCTGGACCGCCTCGGACCTGTTCGACACGGAGACCGGCGAGGTGGTCGCCCGCCACAATGAAGAGATCACCGAGGAAGTGGCCGACCGCGTCCAGGCCCTGGGCATCGACCGCGTGCACGTGCGCTCGCCGCTGACCTGCCAGGCCAAGCGGGGCATCTGCGCCCTGTGTTACGGACGCAACCTGGCGCGCGGCCATCTGGTTGGAAGCAACGAGGCGGTGGGCATCGTGGCCGCCCAGAGCATCGGCGAGCCCGGCACTCAGCTCACCATGCGCACCTTCCACACCGGCGGCGTCGCCGGCCTCGACATCACCTCCGGTCTGCCTCGCGTGGAGGAGCTGTTTGAAGCGCGAGTGCCCAAGGGGGCGGCCATCATCTCGGAGATTGATGGCACGGCGGAGATTCTGCGCGAAGGTGAGGCGCGCCGCATCAAGGTGGTGAGCAGCGAGCTCTACCGCGACGACTACGCCCTGCCCGAGGGGGTGGATGTCCTGGTGGAGCACGACCAGTGGGTGGAGCAGGGAACCGTTCTGGCCCAGCCACCCGCGCCCGAAGCGGCGCCGGAGGAGTCGGAGGTCACCCTGCCCGCGCCCACCGCGCAGGTCACTGCCCGCATCGCCGGGCGCGTCCTGCGGGAGCGTCCGGATCGCCTCTCCATTCTCTATGAGGAACGAGAGGAGCGAGAGTACCCCGTCCCGCCCACTTCCCGTATTCGGGTAGAGACAGGCCACTACGTCCACGCCGGCCAGCAGCTCACCGACGGCGCCGTGAACCCTCAGGACATCCTCCGCGTTCAGGGGCCGGAGGCGGTTCAACTGTACCTGGTAGAAGAAGTGCAGAAGGTCTATCGCTCCCAGGGCGTGACCATCAACGACAAGCACATCGAGGTCATTGTCCGGCAGATGCTTCGCCGCGTCCGGGTGGATTCCCCCGGCGACACCGGCCTGCTGCCCGCCGAGCTGGTGGACCGCTTCCGCTTTGAAGAGGTGAACGCCAAGATCCTGGCCGAAGGGGGCGAGCCCGCCACTGCGCAGCCCGTTCTGCTGGGAGTCACCAAGGCCTCCCTGAACACCGATAGCTTCCTGGCCGCCGCCTCTTTCCAGGAAACCACCCGTGTCCTCACCGAGGCCGCCGTGGCCGGCGCCGTTGACCACCTCATCGGCTTGAAGGAGAACGTCATCATCGGCAAGCTCATCCCGGCCCGCGCTCAGGTCAGTGTGCCCGAGCGCCGCCCGCCGGCGGAGCTGCTGGGGCCGGCCGCCTTCTTCCCGGGTGAGGCGTCGGAGCTAGGGGAGGAAGGCGAGCAGCGCTCGGGCAAGCTGCCCGAAGGCTTGGCTGAGGAGTTGGCCCGCGAGCTCGCTGAACTGCGTTCCGGCTCCGGCGACCTAGAACAACTGAAGGCGTCTAAGGAAGACCTCAAGGACGACGAGAAGGACCTCGACCCAAAGCCGGACGGAGACGTCGAAGCGGAGGAGGACGCACCGGTCGAGTAGTCGTCAGGCTCGCCATAGATTCGAAAGGGGGCCCTGGGCTGTCCGTCAAGAAAAGCGGGCCGCTCAGGGCCGTTCGTTAGGAAAGGTGGACGCCGATGTCCCAGCCGCCGAACCCCTGGGTGACAGCGCTAGCGCAGTTCGACGCCGCCGCCGATGGCCTCCACCTGGACGACAGCCTCCGCCAGATCCTGCGCTCCTGCAAGCGCGAGCTGACCGTCCACTTCCCAGTTCGCCTCGATGACGGAGGCACGACCGTCTTCCGAGGCCACCGCGTGCAGCACAACGTGGTCTTGGGGCCGGCCAAAGGCGGGATTCGCTTTCACCCCGCGGTCGACCTGGACGAGGTAAAGGCGCTGGCGATGTGGATGACCTGGAAGTGCGCTGTGGCCAAGATACCCTTCGGCGGCGCCAAGGGCGGCGTGGCCGTCGACCCCAAGAAGCTCTCGCCGCGGGAGCTGGAGAACCTGACCCGCCGTTACGTCACCGAGATCGCTCTCCTCATCGGCCCGCAGCAGGACATCCCAGCGCCCGACATGGGCACCGACGCCCACGTGATGGCCTGGATGATGGACACCTACAGCATGCACCGCGGCTACTCTGTGGCGGGCGTGGTTACCGGCAAACCGCTTTCCATCGGCGGGACTTTGGGGCGGCTGGAAGCCACCGGCCGGGGGCTACTCTACGTGGCTCAGGAGGCATCGCGCCGGGGCCTTACGCGGCTGGCTGGGGCAAGCGTGGCGATCCAGGGCTTCGGCAACGTCGGCGGCGTGGCCGGCCGCCTGCTGGCCGCCGAAGGTTGTCGCGTGGTGGCGATGAGCGACTCGTCCGGTGGCGTGCACAACGAGCACGGTCTGGACGTGGAAGCACTGCAGCGCTTCCGCCAGGAGGGCGGCAAGCTGGCCCAGGCGCCGGGCGGCGACCATTTGTCGAACGAAGAGCTGCTCTGCCTGCCGGTGGATATCCTGATCCCCGCCGCGATGGAGGGCCAGATCAGCGGCGCCAACGCATCCCAGGTCAGGGCCCGGATCATCCTCGAGGGAGCCAACGGGCCCCTCACTCCCGAAGCGGACGCTGTTCTGGCGGAGCAAGGCATAGTGGTCATACCGGACATATTGGCCAACGCCGGCGGGGTCATCGTCTCCTACTTCGAGTGGGTGCAGGACATCCAGTCCTTCTTCTGGGAAGAGGACGAGATCAACGAACGGCTGCGCCGGGTGATCGTTCGGGCCTTTGCCGACGTGAAGAACCTGGCGGACGAGCGGGGGGTCACGCTGCGGGAAGCGGCGACGATGCTGGGCGTGCAGCGCGTCGCGGAGGCTACCCTTGTTCGGGGAATATATCCCTAGTCGGGAAGTTGTCGCTCAGGCAGATGATCCAGCTGGCAGTGAAGATGGAAGCCAGCGTTACGCAGTAGATGCAGATGGCATCCAGGACAAACAGCTCGACGTAGGTGAGATAGGCGGCGAAGGCCACCGATAGTGTTGTAAGGCCGAGGGCCGCCAGGGACGCCCACTCCACGGCCAGGGGCAGCCTGCCCAGCCGGGCCAAGGCAATGGCCAGCAGCGCCGTCGCGGCCAGGCCACCGAGCAGGGATACCGGCACCCCCGCAATCGTCGCGTACTCGCTCTGCTGGACTGTCTGGCACTCGTGACCCACCAAACAGCTCACGGGCGTGTCCGAATAGTGGGTGTAGGTCAGGTAGGCGGCCACGCCCATTGCGGCGACGGCTAGCACGGCCAGCGTGCCCCAGCGGATCAGGCCCGCCGGGCTCAGGGTGGCTTCGTCAGTGGGGGGCGGCGGCGCAGCTCGCCTGGCTGATCTTCCGGCCGCGGCCCTCTTGGCCGCCTTGGCCGGCCTATCCACCAGGCGTGCCTTCTGCGGGCGGGCTACCTTCGGCCGTGGGGGTGGCTTCCGGCGTGGGGGTGGCCAGCGCGGCTTCTACGGCCTTACTGATGGCGTCGAAGTTGTTGTCGACCGGGGTCTCACCCACGAAGAAGGTCGGCGTGGAGTTGATGCCCCGTCGCGTCGCTTCCGACATGTCGTCGGCGACATCGGCAGTGTGTTTGTTCTCATCAAAACAAGTGTTGAAATCGCCTTCGTTCAGACCGATCTCCTGGGCGAAGAGCCTCAGGTTCTCCACTTTGAAGGCGCCCTTATTCTCGCCCTTCTGCTCCTCGAAAAGCTTGTTGTGGTACTCCCAGAACTTCCCCTGGTCTCCTGCGCAGAGTGCGGCCTCGGCGGCCCACATGGACTCGTCCCCGATGAAAGCCAAGGCCTTAAATATCAGCTTGGCCTTGCCGGTGGCCAGATACTCTGTGTCCAGGCTGGGCACTGTCTCCGCCGCCGCGGTCGCACAGAAGGGACACTGGAAGTCCGAGTATTCGTAGATGGTGACCGGCGCGTCGGCGTTGCCCAGCGTCGTACCGTTGGCAGGGGCGGTGTGGTCGGGGATGGCGCCGATGGCGCCGTTGGTCGTACTGTTGCCGTCTCCCCGCAGGAGGTTGGCCACGCCAATGAGGGCGATGGCGGCGATCACCGCCGCCGCCAGGGCCGCCACAAATCCCAGGTTGCGGAATTGGCCTACGGTCCGCTTGGACCGAACCGCCCTCACGCTCGGCCGCACGCCGGGCCGCGCGCCCGGCCTCGCGCCTGGTCCCGCGCCTGGCTTCGCGCCCGGACGCGCCGGACCGCTGGGCCCGGCGGGTCGCGCCGTCGGCTTGCGAGCTCGCTTCTTGGATCCTTTTGCCACCAGTAGCCTCCCTGGGCCAAGATAGCAGCGCATCCCAGCCACTGTCAACGCGATTTGACGTCTCGCCATAGGCATAGTCTGCAGAAGCTGTCGGCGGCCAAGATAAGGCAGGGATTCCAGGCGGTGATGGCGCCCTACGCCAGCCTGAGCGACTCCGACATCGACGCCCTAGCAGCCTACATCAAGTCGCTCGGCCAGCAGTAGCTGTCGCCCCAAGGCCGGGGCGGTATCATCCCCGGCGAGGTGGTTCTTGCGATCTCCTTCCGCCCCCGATATTTCCCTCCTGGCGCTAGCAGCGGCCGGACTGCTGCTCGCCCGCCGCTGGCCGACCGGCGGCTAAACCCGCAGCGACCCGCAGCGAACGCAGAACAGACAGCAAAGGATCAGCGGACGGCAAGACCCATCCGCTGATCCTTTGCTGTCCGCGAGGCGCCGCTCCGGGCGAGCCCTGCCCCTACCCTACGCTGGCTGGCGACGGGACCGCTGGGACAGCTCCGCCACCTTCGCCAGGCAGGCATCCGCGCCCAGGTGCTGCACGCCGCAGACGTTGCAGCCCTCGATGTGGCAGTCCGGCGTGGTCTCACCTCGCTGGGCTTTGAGCCACTCGCCGCGCAGGTAGGCCTCGCTCACCCCCACCTCAATATGGGACCAGGGGAGCTTCTCGAATAGCCCCGGCTCGCGGTGCGCGTAGAAGGCGGGGTCGAGGCCGCACTCAGCGAGGGCCTGCTGCCACTTGCCCCAATCGAGGTGCTCGTGCCAGGCATCAAAGCGGCAGCCCAACTCCCAGGCACGCAAGATCGCCTGGCCCAGACGGCGGTCGCCGCGCGAAAGGACAGCCTCCAGCAGACTGCCTTCGGGGTCTTCCCAGGCGAACTCCACGCCTGCCCGCTTGCAGCCGCGGCGAAGCAACTCGTGCTTGGGCGCCAGCTCCTCGGCGGTGTTCTGGCGGGCCCACTGGAAGGGAGAATGAGGCTTGGGGATGAAGGTGGAGGTGCTGACCCGCACTCGGGCGCGGGCTCGGTGATGGGAGCGGCCGATCTCCTTCACCTGCGCCGCCAACCGGACGACGCCTTGTACGTCCTCCAGCGTTTCCGTGGGCAGGCCGACCATGAAGTACAGCTTCACGCTCGTCCAGCCGCAGGAGAAGGCCGCCTCGGCGGCTTGCAGCACGTCTTCGTCCGATAGCAGCTTGTTGATGACCAGACGCAGGCGCTGGCTTCCGGCCTCCGGAGCGAAGGTGATCGCGTGGCGTCCCGGCCCGGCCACCGCCTTGGCCACCTCCGTCGAGAAGCTGTCCACCCGCAGGCTGGGCAGGGAGATGCTGACGCTCTCGCCGAGCTCCCGCTTGAGATCGAGCACCATGGGGACGATCTGGGAGTGATCGGTGGTGCTGAGGGAGACGAGCGCGAGCTCGCGATAGCCGGTGTTGGCCAGCAGTTCGCGGGCCGCCGCCACGACCTCCTCGGCGGGCCGCTCCAGGCGAGGGCGATAGATGACCCCCGCCTGGCAAAAGCGGCAGCCCTGGGTGCAGCCCCGCTGGATCTCGATGTTCGCACGGTCGTGCACCGCTTGCACAAAGGGGACGATAGGCCGTGTAGGAGGAGGCGGCAGTGTCTGGACGAAGCGCTTGCGGATGGCGGCCGGCGCTGCGGCATCGCGCGGCTTCGTCTCGGCGACGGTACCGTCGGGCTCGTAGCGGACGCTGTAGAAGCGAGGGACGTACATTCCCTCCACGCGGGCCAGCTCCCGCAGCAACTCCACTTTGGAACGACCGCCGCCCGCCTTGAACCGGCGCAGGCGCTCCACGATGTCCAGCACCAGCTCCTCGCCGTCGCCCACAGCGAAGGCATCGACGAAGTCGGCCAGGGGTTCGGGGTTGAGGGCGCCGCTGCTGCCAGCGAGGACCAGGGGAAGAGCGCGGCGGCGCTGGCGGGTCAGCAGCGGCAGGCCGGCCAGGTCCAGCATGTTCAGGACGTTCGTGTCGCCCATCTCGTAGCCCAGAGAAAAGCCGATGATATCGAACTCGCCCAGCGGGTGGCGCGTTTCCAGGCTGAACAGAGGAAAGCCCTCCGCGCGCATGGCCTCCTCCATGTCCGTCCAGGGGGTGAAGACGCGCTCACAGAGGACGTCCGGCTGGCGGTTCAGGATATCGTAGAGGATGGCCAGCCCCAGGTTAGACATGCCGATCTCGTAGATGTCGGGGAAGGCCAAGACGATGCGGAGAGGCGTGTCATTCCAATCCTTCACCACAGCGTTCCACTCGCCGCCGGTATAGCGGGCGGGTTTGGACACGCGCGGCAGGATGCTATCGAGACCGGTGATTATCAAAGAGGCCACCTTTGCCGGCAAATACGGGCCAGCCCATCGATCTTATTCGCGGGGAAAGTTTCGCTCCCTACTGCGCCCTCGACTGTCAGCGAGCCATCCCGTTCGAGCCAGATACGCGTGATTAGGCTGTCGACCTCGCGCCGGTAGTTGACCAGGCCCGCGTCAACCGCCTCGTGAAGGTGTCGCTGCCGATCGTCCGCAGCGGTCTCCCTGAGTATCTGTGCCATCCGGCGGTAGGCGTCGGCCCCTATCGGCTGCTGTAGGGCGCTGAGTTTCGTTTCCAGTTCCGTTTTCTCCCGCTTGATGCGCGCCACTTCCGTGTTCGCCTCGTCGACGGTCATCGACTGGGAGACGCACAAGGCGTTGACGCGGCGGCGCTGCTCCTCCAGGCGGTCTAGGGCGGCCCGTAGTTTCGTTTCCTGGTTTTCGCGCTCGGTGGCGATCCCCTCGGCGCGCTCCTCCCAGACCCGTGCCTTAGCCAGTAGGTTCTCGGGATCGCTGCGCAGGCGGAGGATGAATTGCCTGATGGTCTCCTCCAACTCCGCCGCCCGCCAGCGCGTCCTTCCCTCATGGGGCGGGGCGTCCTTGCCATAGCGCCGGATACTACCGCAGCAATAGATCGACTTGCCGTCGCTGCTGCTGGCTACGTAATAAAGACTACCACACTGGCGGCAAAACACCTTGCCCTTCAATAGGTAGGTATGCTTCGGTTTCGGCCCGCTCATCCTCCGCCGCAACTTTAGGGCGGCCTGCGCCTGGGCGAACGTCCGCTCGTTGACCAGCGCCGGACACGCCATTGGGCGGCCAGAGTAGGTGGACTGACCTATGTGGCGTCGGGCCAGTAGGAGTTTGTGTATCGTTTGGTGATGCCAGGCCATTGCCGGTTTCGCGCCGCCGCTAGGCGGTGGGGTATGCGAATTGTTGAGCCGGTTGGCGATCTCTTGTAGGCCGTCTCCGGCGCAACACCAGGCGTAGATCTGGCGGACTATCTCGGCCTGCTTCGGATGGGGCCGTAGGTTCCGCGTTGCCGGATCGCGCTCGTAGCCGTAAGGCACGATGCTGGCCAGATATGCGCCCCCGCTGACCCTGCGTTGGCGGCCCCCCGACATGCGTTCGGTGATCATGTCCTTCTCTAGTTGGGCGAAAATCGCCAGGATGCCCAAGGCGGCCTTGCCGAAGGGCGTGCCAGTGTCAAAACTCTCAGTGGCGCTCACGAACGCGACGCCCGCCCGCTCGAACGCATCGATGGCGTCAACGCAAACCTTGAGGTTGCGGGCGAGGCGATCCACCTTGTAGACGAGCACGACATCTACCTGGCCCGCCTGGACGGCCTGGAGGAGGCGTCTGCCAGCCCAGCGCTCTCCGAGCGGGATCGCGCCGGACACGCCGCCGTCGCTGAACCCGCCCGCGAATTCCCACTCCTTGAACTCGGTGAACTTGCGGAGGGGCTCGAGCTGCTGCATGACGTTCAGGTTCAAGGCCTGTTCCTGCGTGCTGACGCGGCAATACAGTGCGGCCCTCATGACGCACCCTCCTTATCTCCTATCTGATCGACGCGCCATCGACGGTGGGGGGATACGCATCTCGATGAGGCCCTCCTCCCGCCACGCATCTGTCCGAATGAGACGTGCCAACTCGCTTTTGGGGTCGCCTTTCCGTTCCCCATCAAACGGTAGGGCTCTCTTGCAGCCGAAGGCGGTAGGCCTGGCATCAAGATCATCCCCCTGACGATAGACGGCGCCGTGTGGGGCCGTGTGACACGGAATCGGCGAGTGGCGAGAAGAATACCACCTGAGGCGGCGGCTGGGCTAGCCTCCCCTCGCGGGCGATCCACTGCTCCAGGTCCCAGCGGCGGACGCGGAGAGTGCGGGAGCCCAGCTTGACGGCTGGCAACTCACCGCGACGCACCAACTGGTAGGCCAGGTTGCCGCTGGTGCGCAGGAGCCTCGCGGCGTCCTAGACGGTGAGAAGCAGGGGCTGTTCCCCATTGGTGGGGCCGGCTGCGCCTATACCATCCGCCGTTGCGCCTAGCTTCGCTCAAGTGGTTACTTCTTGGGCCCCAGATCCATTGCTGTTCGCCACATGTACGCAATTAAGCCTTCCTTGGCGGGCTGCCCCCGGCGGCATATGGGGCAGAGTTCGTCCACCCACAGGTCAGGGAGCACAGGCGCCCCGCAGCACACGCACGTGCGGGGGTCGCGCTCCCCGATGCCATCAGCCCAGCGCCTTTCAACCTCGCCGGGCGGGCGGTGGGGACAGGGCGCGAGGGGCGTGGACACACCCCGCCGATGGCGCGTGGATAGACCCCGCCGATGGCGATTGAACCGTTGAACTGTGGCTCCTCGTCGAGCCATCTTCGTATCTACAGGAGTCTCCCAGGAGATTTCAAATGGCGGTTCAACCGGACGTTGAACCTCCTCTTGAACCGCCCCACGCGGGGGTTCCAGATATGCTGTAGGCCCTTCCTGTGCGGACGGTTCAACGGTTCTAGTGGATTTCGCAAGATCATCACTCATCCAACCCTCTAGAGCATCGGCCTCGGGCAGAGCTGGCCTATTCTCCGGCAGAGGGTCGCCGGGGACGATCCTAGCGGGGTGGCCTTTGCGTGTCTCCTCGTTGACCAGGTAGCCCTTGGCCAAGGCACTCTTGACGCGATACCACGTCGTGGTCGGGCCCAGGTTCAACTTATCCGCAATCGCCTTCTTTGTAAGGGGCTGACCCCGATAGAGTTCGAGCACCGCTTCCACCGTTTCGCGCACAGTGCGGGTTACGCCCCCCGTGGCAACCGCCGTGAACACGTCCAGCAGGAGATCGCAGGCGATGCGATAGTCTTCCAATGTGGCGATGATCCGCCCCTCCTCATCGTGGGACCGCCGGCACTGGTGAAGCAAGGCTACAGCCTGGATCACTGTCAGGAGCTGGCGGAAGTCTCGACGCATCCGCACCTGGTCGTCAGGCACCAAGTCTGCCAGGCGCTCGGCGAAGGGTATTACAACGTCCCGATCGCCCGCTAGCTCGAGCCAGCGCTGCACGGCCCTAAACGCGGTCACGTCCACGTCGGGAAGGGCACGATTGACGATGGCGGCGTGTATGCGCAGAACGTGCCGCGTCTGGTCCGGCGTGTCCGAGATAGGCACTTCCAACATGCGTGTGCCCATCTGGCCGGCGACGGGCTTCGTGGAAGTCGTTATCAGGCCCGTGGGGCCGAGTTTCTCGATCCGACGCGTGTGGAAATGTCCAGTTTCGTCCTTCTCGACCACCTCGTAGGACATGACGTTGTCCTCTGCCAGGCTACGCAGCGCTGAGGCTGCGGGGCCGTCGTCCGGGATGCTGTCTGCCTCGGCGATCACCACGGTTCTGTGCTGCAGGTCAGCGTCGGTGTAGACGAGGGCGCGGGGACTGCTCGCGCTAATCGAGTAGAAGGCGGTGCCCGGCATCAAGGCGAGCGCAGCATCCACGGTGCGGTTCTTACCGGCGGCGGAGGGCGCCACCAACGCAAGGTTCAGGGGACGGGGGAGAAGTCGAGATGTGATCGCCACGTAGGCAAGGACGGCGGGGCGATGGTCACCCGCATAGCCCTGCTGGCCCATGGCGTCGATGATGCGATCAAGGAGGCCGGGGTCTTCCAGCAGGGGGCGTGCCATATCCAGCGCCTCCAGCGCCTCCTGAGTTAACTCTTGCGCCCGCAGTTCCGCAGCCGGCCGAGCGGCTTCGAGCAGAGCCTTGATGGATCCGCCAAAGGCGTCCCGGTCACGGCCGAGGTGCAGCCAAAGGTCGTTTGGATCTTTCGCTTCGGTGGGTGCCCGGATGACGCGCAGCGAAGGGATGTCCTGGGCCACCCGCTCCACCAAGCGCGCGCCGCCCGTGTCTGGCTCGCACCAAACGTATACGGCCTCAATTCCGCGCAGTTCGCGCGCCCAGTCCGTCCTCCACGTCGAGGCGCCGGGCACACCCAAGGCGGGCAAATCAGCGTACCACAGCGACCAACAGTCACTTTCGCCCTCTACGAGGATGACGAAGCCCGCCTCTTGTGCCTCTTCCAGGCGTGGGAGGCCGTAGAGCAGGGTCTTGTCACCCCCTCGCCAGCTAAAGCGCTTGTCGCCCTGCAGCGTCAGTCGTTTACGCACTGCAACCACCTGGCCGTCGATGTCCATGTAGGGCACGTCCACACAGGGTTCGCGGTTCTGCGCGGATCCCACCCACCCTTCTGTCAGGCCTAGTGCCCGCAAGAAGTCCTCGGGCAGGCCTTTTGCCTGTGCCAGCTCCGCCAGTCTCAACCCACAGGAGCCCTGCCACGACTCCGGCCAGAGCTCACGTCGGCGAAGGGCAGTAATCACGTCGTCCTGTGGGCAGCCAGCGTGGCAGTAGACCAGGGTTCTGCCGTCCAGGGCGTCGCGGAGGGACAGACTGGGGTCGTGGTCTTCGTGGGCTGGGCAGTGCGTCACCCACTCCTCTCCCGTGCGCCCCCCGCAGCCGCACCCAGGTCGGTCGCAGACCAGGGCTTGAGCCACGGCCTCGGCAGTCGGAGAGCCGCCTCCGTTACTCCGTGCGGGGGTCATCGTGCAAACTCTTGCCCCCATACCATCTTCCATCACTCCAACACCTACCTTCTTCATCATTCATGCTTTGCGCAGGATGGCTCGCGGCCGCCAGGGGACTGTCGACTGTCTACCCGTGTGGCGTATTGATCACCGGGCCAGGTCCCCCTGGACGTTCCCTATGGAGAGGAACTGCCATACGCTGCCTCACCTCGTAAGGGGCCATGACCTGTCGGCTGCGCCGCCTCCGCCCTTTGCGGGTGCGCCCCTCACTTAATAAGACGACTCCCGCAAGCCCAGTGTGACAAGGGTCAGGCGCGGGATGACCATGGAGCAGAGCACGGGGGAAAGGGGCAGGACGCTCGCTGTGGGAGAGGCCACGAGTTGTCAACGGGCCGGACGGCCAGCCGCGCTACGTCGTCCTTCCGGCGGAAGGGCGGGAGCCTCGAAAAACTCGTCGCGCAAACAACTGTTTTGCCAAACCATGGGTTTCTCCAACTAGTCAGAACTCGATACGAGGACGGCAGTGAGCAAGAGGAAGTGCCACAACCCAGGCAGCGGCGACAGCCCCTATAGACGCCGCAAAGCCGCGGTGTGTGTCACCTTCAACGCGGCCGACCTCGGGCACTCGAGAGTTTTCCCTCGATGGGCGCAGGCCCGAGTATAACCCAGCCGCAGCAATAGACCACCGGCTGCGAGACGGGCAACCGAAGTCTGGCCGCCATGCGGTGTAGATAAGGATCAACGCTTAGGAAACGACATTGTCGCGTAGGAGGTAGAGAGCTACCACCTCGATGCCAGACGCCGTTTCTCGGGCGTCCTGGCGCGTCTCGTCGCGCTCTTGCGGGCCACTTGTGGGCGTCTAGGGGAAACTGGCACGTCCGTCCAGTGCGGAGCCTCCGCCCTTCGGCACGCGCCCCTCACTATGATAAGGACGCCCCTCGCATACCCGGCGTGACAATTAGTATTCTGCCCCTTTTTAGACGTCAAGAAGTATCAAAGATCAACAAGTATTGTTTTCGCGAAGACTTCTGTTCCACACACCTGGTTTGCACCCCCGCTGGGGGTAACGGGCCGCGTGGCTTGTCGAGGCATTGCCTGAGCAGGGCCAGTCGGGAGAGTCAGGCGATGGACATCGAGGTTATCGAGATCGTTCTCACGGCGGTTGTTGGGTGCGGCAGTTGTGGCCGCGACGCATCTCCACCACGTGCGAGGCAGTAGGGAGCACTGAGGCGGCAATCCCGATGTTGCCCCCATCAACATCCCCTTGCGCCCGAGGCCGGTACCGCAAGCTGGCCGGGACTCTTTGTAGGATCTTCTCGAGAGCCGCGCCAGACGCGTCACGACGCAAATGCGACGCTCCTGACAGATCGCGCCCAGATATGAATTTCGCGAGGAGGTAGTCTGATACCTGCTCCTAGCGACTTCGCGCCAGCCGCGTTGAGAACCCCGACCGCCGGGGGCGGCCTGAGACGGCCCAGAACGGATGTACTTGCCATCTACGGCGACATGATACAGAATGATACATGACATGACTGGAAGTCAATTGCGAGAATGGCGGCGCAGGTGTGGGCTCACGCAGGAGGAGTCTGCTCGACTCCTCAGTGTCACCAGGCCGACGGTCTCCCGTTGGGAGCGCGACCAGTGGCCGATTCCCAGGGCGGTGGAACTGGCTATCGAGCTCGACACGCTGCCGCCAGGCGCGCTGCGCCTACTGGCGAAGAGGCAATAGGAGGTTGGCGGCGTGAAACCCACTTGCAAGCTCATAGGCGAAGACGGCAACGTCTTCAACCTCATTGGCCTCACCAGCCGGACGCTCAAGGAGGCTGGACAGCGGGCCGAGGCCAAGCACTTCTGCGAGCGGGCCTTCGGCGCCCACAGCTACGGCGAGGTGCTGGTGCTCATCCAGGAGTATGTGGATGTAACCGGCGCTGGCGAGGAGGAGCTGGAGTTCGAAGTGTTCGACTGGGCTGACGGCGGCGAGGAGGAGGAGCTGGAATGAGCACGCGGGCTGCGATAGGGCGCACCCATGGTGACGGCTTCCTGGGCGTCTACCACCACTGGGATGGCTACCCCACGGGCCTGGGCGCGGCCTTGTGGGAGCTTCAGCGCTCCCAGTTCGGCGGCGACCTGGCCCAGATGCTGCGGGTGCTGATCGATGAGCATCCGGCGGGCTGGTCAACGATCAACGGCGCGGACTTCAGCCTACAGCCTGGCTTCGCCGAAGGGCCTGTGGACGACCGCAGGCCGCAATGCTACTGCCACGGCCACCGCCATGAGGAGCCGCAGCCGGTGACCGAGCAGGACGACCTCGGCATGGAGTGGGCCTACGTGTTCGACGCGCCCGCCAATACCATGGCCGTGCTGGAGCGGGTGCGGCCCACCGGCGGCCACGCTGTCGGCATGTTCGGCACCCTTGGCGTGGGGCGGGACACCGGCGAGCGGGAAGACCGCTGGGCGCTGCGCTGGGCGGGCCGCCTGGACGGTGAGGAGCCCGATTGGGGCTTCTTGGAGCGGCGGCACGAGGCCGTCGGGAAGGAACCAGTGTGATGGCCGCCGCGGTGGACATCGAGGCCGAGGTGGAGGCGGCCGCCCAGTATTGGGCCAGCGCGCAGGAGAGGGCCACCGACGATATCGGGTTGACGGTGCTGGTCATCACGCAGGCGGGCGGGCGTGTGGTGGTGGGGATAGCGGGTGGCATGAGTGACGAGCTCCGGCCCCACTTCGGCCAGCTAGTCCGGCGGGCGGTCGGCCAGCCCATAGAGGCCTACGTGGCCGCCATGACCGGCTGGACCAGCACGCGCCTGGACGTGCGGCCCGCCGACGACCCCCAGGCGGGCGAGGTGCTGATGGTCTACGGTGCCGACCGCCAGGGGCGGAAGGCCAGCCGCGCCTACCAGATGCTCCGCTTCGGGGACGAGATCCGGCTGGTGCCGATGGACTGGTCGAACGTGGAAGCGCCCACGTTCCAGCAGATTCTCGAGGAGGGGTAAGCTCCCTAGCTGCCACCGACGAAGTCGCACGCTCGACGAGCGCGTGAAGGACGCTCTGGAGTAGTGACGTGAGAGACATCGTGCGGTTCGCGGCCCTGCTCGCCGGTTTGGGTGCGGCCCTGCTCGCCCTCAGCACCCGCGGCTGGTACGCCAGGAGACGGTGGGGGAGGTAGGGGCTTTTCTGACTCTGGCTGCCCGTCCGCCGCCAGTGCCACTTGTAGCTCTTACCTTGCCAGCGCCCGCGCGCGCGAGTAGGATGAGCTCGCCATAGCCAAGACCGGCTGGGATATCTGCTGCCCCGGCTCAATGCGAGTCCGCCAACACAGGCGAGTTACGGTAGAGGCGCGACTCCTGCTGGGCGACGTGGGAGGTGCTCATGAGAGACCTAGCAGAACTCGTAGACGACAGGATACCGCATGTCGCTGCAATGTGCCGCGAACTAGGCGAAATCCTGGATGAGTGCTACCTACAGGGGGCGGAGCCTCACCCGGAGCGGTGGGAGCCGCCCTCGGATGTGATCGGGATCGTAGAGCTAGGAGACTGGTGTGTGGGCAAGGGCTACATGGATCTCGCCTTGCCGGTCTACAGGTTGGCCGCGCGCTGGTCGTTGCACCCAAAGATCCAGACTGAGGTCGGGTATCTGTTCCTCCAGAGAGCGGGCGTCAAGAGTCTGCCGCTGTGCGAGCACGACATCAAGGAGGGTGGCAGCGACTGGGATCCCGAGTGTTGGATCCACGACGAACTGAAGGAAACATCTATCTTTCCGGACGTCAAGTGCACGGCCGAACTCGCGCTGCAAGCGTTTGGCTCGGCGTGGGCATTCTACTACAACGGTCCGTACTACCCGGCGTCTGCCTTGGGCGGCCTGCTTGCCCTCGACGGCATGAGAGCCGCCGCCGATACACTGGACGATGTGGAGCTGCTTTCGGCGGTGTGCACTGCTTTCCGCGATTGGCTCGGGGATCGCCTGGTGAACTCTGGCGAGGAGGAGTGTCTTGAGCCAGTCGAGAAGGAGCTCCGGATACGATTCGCCCGGGCTGAGGGCTCTCTGGAGCCACGAAGACAGGTCGAGCGTGCCAAGCTCGCCCCCCAACTTGAATCAGAGTTTGGGGACTCTTGGGAATTGCTGCCTGCAGAAGTCCGAGACCGCCTCGTGGACGCTGAGTACTGGCGGCTCACCCTAGGCGAGCCGGAAGTGGATCGATCGCCGGTTGTGCTCGAATACTGCAGAGCGCTTGAGGCGATGATGAGGGTGCGCATCGGCAAGGCCTTGGACGACTTCCTAGATATGGCCGGAAAAGAGGGCAGGGAATTGCGCTGTGAGGCCCTGGGGAAGGGCAGGGGGTTTTGCGACCTGACCCTCAGCGAGTTCCGGCGCCTGCGAAGGCCCGTCGTGGCCGAGTCGCCGCTGCTCCGAGAGTTCTGGAGTCGGTGTGGGGTGGAGGACGCCGCCCCCTATGTTAGCGCCCTGCTTACCAAGCTTGACCCGATCACGCGGCAGTACAGGAATGTGGCTGCGCACGCGGGGCCAGTCATGGGGGATGCCCAGGTTTCGCGGATTCGGCGCATCGTCGTCGGCCCAGAGGGCATGCTGGCGGAAATCGCTCGATTGAAGACGTGGCGATCTGCGTCACCTAGCGACTCGCCGAATGAAAGTCAGGCGGATGCCCGGGGATAACAAGACTGTTCTCACGATGCTACCTGACCGTGGAGGTCCGTCAACTGTTTTACACGCTGTACGTGAAGACCTTGATCAGATCCACAGCCGAGAGAACCCCCTACTCGAAGGGCGGCTCTCCCTCAGGCGCGGCAGGGTGAGATTGGACGAAGCCCTTCCCGCGTCGCTCCTGTCAGTAGAATGAGGGCGGTACAGGGCCACTAAGGCCGTCCCTGGTAGTTTCCGTGCTGTGTCCAGAAGTCCGCCAGTTTCCTGGCTATCGGGGAGTCGCGCAGGTTCTCGAATAGCTCGTCATAGGTGGCCCAACGAAGGGAAAGGCTCGTGACCCGCCGCGCCAGATCGGCGGGGTAAGACCAGCCAGGTTGTTCGTTCTTGCCTAGAATACACGCATCCAGGTCGGCGATGAGGGAAGCCGGATTTGCACTGTATTCTTCGAATTTGTACTGGTAGAGCCGAGACTTCAAGGGGGCATCGCGGAAGATTGCCGGCGTCACAAGCGTCACATGGACCTTGTCGGCGTACCTTCCAGCGTGTTGGAAACAGAGCGCATTCTCTATCACACGCGCTAGCTGGTTGCGGTGAACATCGTGGCTGACACCGCACGAGATGTCAGAATACCACTTCATCTCACAAAAACAAATCCAGGGCGATTCTGCATCGTCCAGTGTCACCCCCGCCTCGGTTCCTTGTCGCACGGCGATGGTTCCCAGGGCCAAATCAAGGTGTGTATCTCCCTCGTTCTTGCGGGGAGGAACGGGCGACACCTCAAACCAGACCTTCGGATTGGCTGGAAGTCCATAGTCCGAGCCGGTGGAAGCCTTCGTCAGGGTTACTATCCCGCTTTCCGCGGCTATGGCGTATCCGCAGGCGACCAAGAAGGTCCACACCTGCTCATCGTCGCAATCGGCTGACCCTTGTCCCTCACGCATTTCAACCCGAGCGACCAACTTGTCCCACCGTTCCCAGCCCATGTAGAGGTACCTGGTGATCTCGCTGTGGCAGTCCCTTAGCGCCTTGGCAAGGACACCCATGATGTTTGACCTCCTAGTCCCCTTCGCATAGTACACCTCCCCTTTTCGCCTAACACGTCCTCACGCGTTGGGCGTCGCCCAGATTTCCGGTGAGCGTCTCGCGGCATTGCCTTGCCAACCGTCGCGGCTGCGAGTAGGATAAGCGCGCGAATGTCCCGATAAGGTTAGCGAACTTTGGCTAAACAGCCCCTATTGGCTCAGTCCCTTGCCGCGGACTTCCTGTCCCGCATAAGGGGCCTGGTCAACATAGCCGGCCTGGATCCCGCGAGGCTGCCACGTTGGGTCACCGCAGCGTCTGTCCGTTTGGGTAGGCTGCCCACGAGCATACTTGTGATCTTCGATGACAGCACTCATCGCGATACTTTCCACTGGCTCGATGCCGTCAAGTCAGACCTGCAAGTGTTTCTTGAGTGTCCGGAGTTCCAGCCTGTCGGGGCGGCGTTGCTGGCGAACAAGAAGCGGGACGCCGGCCTCGTAGTCGTGAGCGGCACATACGGAAAGGACAAGCGAACAGTCCTAGACATGGTCACCGAACGCACATCGCTCTTCGATGCGGGCATTGCCGGCTACCATGCCCCCACTGCTCTGATGAACGTCTTCGTGCGTCTCGCTGCTGCCGCTAGCGCTGCTCCGCCGGAACTCCAAGCGGCAATGACGGACGCGATGCGATTTGTGCCGTTCGCCCTGTATGTGCATGAGTCCGACATCGCAGACGCCGACGCCCTGTGGGGCCGGTGTCGGGATCTCATGCTGGATGTCCTGCAGAGTACTGTAGCATCTGAACTAGGCGATCACTACGCGTCGCTGCCGCTGGATCGACCCTTCGAAGCTCTGCGGGCCAGCAAGGAAAAGACGGTAATCGTTCTTGGCAAGGGCAGTGGCCCCGAGTTGTCTGAACTGTGTGTAGTCCGTGATTACCTGCGGTCTAAGGGGTACGATGCCTGGCTTGTAATGGACTTCCCTGACTACCCATCGATGTCCGATCAGGAGAAGGTTGCGCACTGGACAAACGCCGCGCGCTTCAGCGTTATGGTCGATAGAACTCCTAGCGGCCACATCCTAGAGTATGGCATGTTGATGTGGCAGCGCAATGTGCTAGCAGTGCTGCGGCCGAAAGGCAGGCGCTCTACGTACATGATCGGTGATGCCCACGGTGTCGATGTGAATCATATCAAGGAATTCGAATTCGAACAGAGTCCGCTTGAGTGTCTCGATGAGGCCATTCAGTGGGCTGAAATGTTCATTCAACTGCGGATCGACTTCTACGAAATAAACTACCCATGGCGACAGTAGACCTGTGGGTCGTCAGCAACTTTCGGAATCTGTATAAGCAAGTCTAGGCGCCTCGCTCCAGCCAAAAGGCAACAGGCACTAGGCTTCACTCGCCAGGGGCGAGCGCCATCGTGTGGTTCGCCATCGCACGGGGGTGGCCTTGGCCCCATCCTTGTTAGGGTGTTGGCATCCTGACCGCAGGTGCCTGGTACGCCAGGAGGTGGTGGGGGAGCCGCGCGTATTAGCCATTCAGTGGCGGGTTGAGAACCGCGATTGCGAAGTGCTCAAGAAGTTCGGCGTCCCTCAGTGAGAGCTGCCGCCAACGTACGCAACAGTGCGTGCGAATATATGCGCTCAGTTGTCGACCGGAAAGGCCTGTTCGGGTACCCAGTTTCCTTCGGAAAGTGTCCTGACCGACGCCCCTCTTGTGGTTCCCTATGAGCCTCCACTGCAAACCTCTCTGTCCCCGGCCAGACGAGCCTGCGTAAAGAGGATCGGCACCCTCATAGACTATGTAGGTTCCCGAGGAACGGGGAACGTCCCGTTCTGTAAGAGATCCGAAAGACGATGCGGGCAAATCCATAAGAGTCCAGAGTTCGGATACCAGTCGATGCAAATTGTTTGGCTGGTGTTGAGCGGTCATTGCATTACTCCCACGAAAGCCAAAGGCTTCAGGAGCTTATGCTAGCCCAGAACCTCAAAGCAATGCATCGAACTCCACACCGACTCCAACTTCTCTTTCCTCGAAGGCGCCTCGAGTTGGGGTACGAGGCGGCCATTGCACCAGAACGCAAGGGAGTCTGACTACTCGAAGGGCGGCTCACCCTCTAGCGTGGCAGGGTCGCTAAACCTACCACCCGGGCTCGCGTTGCCCGCACGTGGTCCACTTGTGCTCTGAACCGAGCCTCGGCGTCAGCCTGGCCGTGCTCGATGCGTTGCCGGAGGTCCTCTGAGATGCGCGGCAAGTTCGTCCCTGCTGTGGTGGGTCCTGCAGCGATCAGCCGGACGTCGTGCCGTGGTGGGGCGGGCGTCCAGGATCCATCCGAACCAGCGATCACGTTCTCATACCTGGCTCTGCGGCTGCCATCATCCAGCTCCGCCTCGACGAGGTATCTGATCGAGCACCTCCCCTGTGGGCCTGACTCCCCGGTCGACAACAGAGCGACTTCGCCCGGGAAACGTCCTCCCTGCAGATAGGTAGTGAGCGCATCGATTAGCGGATGGCCGATGCCCAAAAGCTCTGCACCCCGTCGCCTCATCGCCAGGTCACGGTCGAATGTGACCGAATCGTAGCGGGGTGCCACGCCAGGCAGAGCGAGGAGAGCTTCCGGCGTCTCTATTCGATGCAGCTCTCCTGATGGGAGCACGGTGCCTCCGAGCCTCGTGATCGCCTTCTCTGCGAAGAGCTGCAGATCGGCAAGGCTGAAGTGGCCCTGCAGAGCGCGATAGTGACGCAGATCGAACGCTTCTAGATCCTGGGCAAGGCTGCGCAGGGCCTCGCTCGCTAGGCGAGCCTTTCCTATTGCCTCGCTGATCTCTCGCTCCGTGCGCTCATAGTCGCGGTCAACCAGTGCTCGCTTGTAGAGATCTTGGTAGTTGGGCGAGAGGCCGAGAAATCCTAGGATCTCCGCTCTGAAGTCCTCGGTGACCTGTCCAGTCACCGGATCGACTTTCCCAATGGTTTGCGCAATGTCGAGCAGCTTTTCCTCCAACAGCGAGTAGATCCGTTCCTCGACCGTATCCTCCGCCACCAGGTTGTAGACCTGCGCTGTGTCCTGCTGGCCGTACCGGTGAATCCTGCCGATCCTCTGCTCCACAGCCATGGGATTCCATGGCAGGTCGTAGTTGAACATGAGGTGTGCAGTCTGCAGGTTGATACCCTCTCCGCCGGCTGAGGTAGAGACCAAGAACTGTGCTCCGTCGGGGTCCCAGAACGCCTCCATAGCGGCAATCTTGTCGTCCAGCGGCCCGCCCTTGATGCTCGCGATCCCGTCGGCCCCGTACAGCTTGGCAAGCTCCTCGCAAAGGAGTCCCAAGGTGTCTCGGTATTGGGTGAAGATGACGAACTTCTCATTGGGCTGCTCCCGTCGCACCTGCTCTATCGCTCTGACCAGCGTGTCGAACTTCCTGTCTGGTCCCTCCGGCACGCGCTCGATCAGCTCGCGTACCTTACTGGCCTCGTTGGGTATGGCAGCCTCAGCGTAGATTCCGGGGTCGCCCTCCTCATCTCCGTCGAGAGCCCACGTTGTGGTCTCCTCCTCTAAGGATGCTCTCTTGGCCAGCCGCTCCTTCATGCGCGCGATGAATGAATCAGCCTCCGCGGTCTGTGTTGCGGACGGGGGGATGCCCTGGATGCCAATGGCAAGTTGGCGCATTTCCTCCTGAAGGGCTAGCCACCTCTCTCCCGAGCGTTGTAGGCCGGACCGCTCAAGGGACATTTGCTGACGTGCCAGCAGAGCGAGCAAACGCCGGCGTAAAGCTTGGCGGATCGCTCTTGGGCTCGAAGACATGATCTTCTGGAAGGTTGCCATGACGAAGCCGACCGCTCGCTGTTGGCTGGTGGTCTTCTCCTGGCCGATACCGGCGACGTCGTAGCCCTCGCGCAGATAGTCGGTCAAGAGGTCGTAGAACCGGCGCTCGCGGGCGGCCATGGGGAACTTCTGGGTGTGGACCTGACGCCGCATGAAGATCGGCTGTCCACGAGCGTCGGTGACCTCCCGCTTCGTGCGCCTGTACATGACTCGATTCAGCAGCCCTCTATGCTCCATCATAGCCTCCGGGGCCTCAAAGAGCTGGTCGTCCAGAAGCTGAATCAGCGACCAGAACTGGAAGCCGTCTCCCTGGTGCGGCGTCGCTGTTAGGAAGAGCATGTCTCTCGTCTGCCCACGAAGCGCATCGGCAAGACGGTAGTTCAGCGTCGTGTCGACCTTCTTGCCGTATCTCTTTCGGGAAAGGTGATGCGCCTCGTCGATGACGATCAGGTCCCACCGCGGGGCAAGCCGAAGTGCTTCCACTCTTTTCGGACGCTTGAGGGCGTCGATGGATGCGATCACTCGAGAGTGGATCTCCCAGGCATCGGGGCGACGGTCTGAGAAGTCCTCGCCTAGGATCTCGAAGCGTAGGCGGAAGGCGTCGCTCAGCTCTTGCCGCCAGTTCCGGATCAGCCCAGCCGGGCAGATGATCAGCACACGGCTCGCCTGGCCGCAGGCGACAAGCTCTCGGATAATCATGCCGGTCTCGATGGTCTTGCCGAGCCCCACCTCGTCGGCGATGAGAAAGCGACGGCGACTTGCCGCCACCACGTCGTGCGTAAGCAGGATCTGGTGGGGGAGCAGCGCCGTGCGACTGTTAGACAGCTCACCGCCACTGTTGTGCAGTGGTAGCTGATACGCGAGCTGCTTGAGAAGGAAGTCCAGAGGGTGGTCGAAATCACCTGCGGCTAGTCGTTCCCACAGTTCCGGCGCCCGCTCCAGGCGGTCGACGGGGATCGTCTCTAGCCGGCGGCCGTCCGGGGTGTCGAAGGCCACGTCGGCCTGATACACGCCACCCGATTCGCGGACGCGCAGCACCTCTCCGGCGCCAAGTTCGCGCCGATCGTAGACGACGACCCTCTCGTTCACCTGAATGCGTTCGTTCTCAGCCACTGGTAAGATTGAAGTTTGCGCTGTAGTAGTTGTTGCCTCTTGCGTCAGTATTGGGAGGAGGCGAGCCGAAGATCACCCCCACCGGTAGTCTTCGGTCTCGATACTCCGACCACAACTCCTCACCGCGCCGTAGTCTGCCCTTGAACACCATCTGGACGCTCACCAGCCGGCGCTCCAGTTCTGAGGCAGCGGCGCGGAGCCGATTGCGTATGTCGAGAGCAAGCTCTCTGTCTGCGGGCATGGCGGCAATCAGGACATCCTCCAGGCCCATGACTCGCAACTCCTGAAAGCGAGCAAAGGGCAGCTCTTCGGCCGCCAGTTCGCGCAGGAAGTCAAGCAGGCCTATCGGATTGTCGTGCGGCGCGATGCCTCCTTCTCGAAAGAGCGCATGGTTGTGACGGTCGACGAGCTGATAGCCAGGCATCGTTCTAGCGTTCGCTCCTGAAGAGAGGCCCCAGGTCCATCAGGTTCAGGATCTTCTTGAGGATAGGCGCCCAGTCCTTTCGGCGCTCCGACAGGTACTCGCAGGCGGCTTTGATCTGCGGTGCGTCGCCCCGGAAGCGCTGTAGCCAGGGCATCAGGTTCTCGCCTCCTTCGGCCACGCCCATCAGGAGGTGCATCTTGTCGATAAATAGGACCCGCCCTCGGTTGCGGCTCACTTCCTCGCCGAACAGCGTGCTCTGGACAGGAGCGCCCGCGTCCCCGAACTTCTCGCACAGCTCGTTGTACCTCTCGCGGGGCGACCTGACCTCGTATGTGCGGCCGCGGCCGGTCCGGCCCTTGATGATCAGCCCGGCGTTCCGCAGTACGTCGATCTCCATGATGCCGCGCGTGGCCTTATGGACGTCGTCGCCCTTGATCTCCCGCTGGCCGCAGAGAGCGGTGAGGTAGACGTACGACTCGGGGTCAACATCCTGGAGCTCTGGCGGCAATGGCTGTTCGCGGGTGACGAGCTGGTCCACCATCATGCGGATCTCCTCTAGCGCCGTCCCCAGCTCCACCGCCTTGCCCTCGTGGTCCACCACGGCGCCGTAGTGGCGGCTGTACAGCTCCAGGCACTTGCCGATGAGGATGATGCGCACGTCCGCCGGCGATAGCGGTTCGCGGCCGTAGCGCCCGGCTTCGATGCGTTCGATCTCCTGGCGGGCGTTGCGGCGCACCTCCTGGCGGATGCCAGCCCATGAGCGCGCCTCGATGGTGGCTTGTGCGTACCGCTTTCGGCAGACGTGGATGAGGTCGTAGGCGATCGCCTCCTTACCCATCAACTGGAACGATGATTCCGATTCACTGTGAACTGGGTAGACGCTTATCATCTCGAAACCAGCGTTGCACACGGCGCGCAGCAACGCTTCCCAGGCCCACTCCTGGCTGTGGTGGAAGGTGAAAACTAGCAGCCCGTTGTCCTTCAGTACACCGTGGGACTCCCGAAAGACGGCGGTCAGGCCCTGCTCAAAGTCATCATTGGTCTTGCCACGGGTCGGGTTTTCTATGATCTCTTCGGCCTTGGGTGTTTCGTCCGGCGCGAAGCTTGGGTACGCTTCCGCCAGAACCATACGAAGCCAGGAGTAGAAGTAGTCAGACAGCTCGGAGTAGTTCACGTTCCCGGCATATGGCGGGTCGGTCACGACGAAGTCGACCGCCCCCGTTGGCGGAAGGGTCATTGCATTGATGGCGTATAGGGTAGACTCGCCATCCACGCTGTCCCGTGTGGTCCTATCTTCCTGCTTGTCGACGTGATAGTCCCACGGCTCCAATCCGTAGGCCTTTCCTTCGATCACCGCCTGTGACCACGTGCTGAAAGTCCCCATGCCGAGCCTAACACCCCAAACGTTGTTCTCTGTGGGGGTGCCCTTGGGCGCGAAGTCATGCCGCGCAAACACTTGGCGGAGAGCGCCAACCGTGGGCCGATAGGAGCAGAAGTCACTTGTATTGTTCAAGGTGCTCATGAACGAGCTGAGCAGCATCTCCTTCAGCGTCTGGTCGGGCTCCTCATCGATGGCTTTCAGCAGTGTCGACAGGCAGAGGAGCTGCCGCGGGTTGAACATCTGGTGCCAGTAACGGTAGTTGTAGTTGATCATCTGATTCGTGTTGTAGCCTTCGGTAATCTTTGACTTGGGATAGGGGAGCCTTGCCTTCTCCCGCTCCCAGGTCCGGCAGGCCTGCTGGTAGCGGGCCAGATCAGCCGCGGTGACGCGCTTGAAAAACTTGCCGTTGTTCTTGGTCAGCAGGCAGGGATGGTCTGGCTCCCGCTTCTTGCCCCGTCGCCGCTTGGGCTCCCCAAAGAGATCCTCATCGCTGTCTTGCTCTTCCTCACTGTTGCCGCCGCAGCGTGGGCACCAGCCCTCGATGGCATAAGGGCGGGCTGGGAGCAGCTCGTCCTCCGCTAGCCACTTCCGGACAGAGTCCAGCACACCAGCCTTCGTCCCACACGCGCAGACGAACTTCTTGGCGTCGCCATCGTAGTAGCCCACGCGCCGCTCGGCCGTCACCGCATACTCCTCCCGGCACACGGGGCAGGAAACCCTTTCGGGCACTGTCCCCCGATATTGCCAGACTGCCTCGCAGAAGGGGCAGAGGAGCACCGTGAGATCCACCTTCTTGCGTAAGGGTTTGGACTCCTGCGGCTGGGGCGTCACCTCCTGCTGACACCAGGGGCAGCGCACCGGCGGCGTGGGAGCGAAGGTCCAGCGCTTGTTGCCCCGGCCAGCGCCCGCTGCGTCCAAAGGATTGTTCACCATGAGCGTCGGCTCGGCAATGAAGGCGGCAGGCTCCACCTCCCAGTCGAAAGACTTGCCGCACTTGGGGCAGAGGGCGTCGCGCCAGTAGCGGATGGAGGGCGCCTTGTTGCAGATGATGTAGTCGCTGAACAGGGGCACCTGGCGCTTGCAGGTGGGGCTGGTGCAGATGGCCGACTTCACCCAGAAGGTGTAGATGATGTAAGCGTCCTCACGGCCAGCGCCGCAGCAGGGACATTCGGTCTTGTACTGCTCGAGGAGGGTATCCCGCACCGACCTGCCCCTCCAATCGACCCGCCGGTTGGCCAGCCGCTCGAAGGCATCCCGGAGCGCATCGATGTCGACGGGCTCCACCTCGGTCTTGACGATGAACCAGGCGACGGGATTCAAGTCGATACCGATGACCTTACAGCCCAAGCGCAGGGCCTCCACCACCGTGGTGCCTCCACCCATGAACGGGTCGAGGATCACCTTGCCGTTGGTGTCGGGGTCGTTGGTGTGGTCCTTGTAGAACTCCTCCATGATGTCGGCGCCCACTGGCTTCATCGCCGCCAGGAGGATGGCGCGGAAGACGCAGGAGGCGCGGCGGGCGAACCACTTGTGCATCTGGTAGATGGGCTTGAAGGCGGTACGCTCCGGCACCGCCAAGCGGTTGATTTCAACGATGGGGAAGTACTCCTCGATGGCGCGTTTGGTGGTCTGCGTCGTCTCTGTGGTCATACTCGACCCTCCAGCACGATCCAAGGTGTGAGCATCTCCATCAGTGATAGGCCACCGTGCTTGTACAGCTTGGCTGCGGCTGGCCCAGGCGGGTGGGTCTGTACGCGGCCGCGGATCACCGCAACGCCTCTGTCCCCCAGCACCGCGAGGTCAGGATGCTCCGGCGGAGGCGTCCCATCACCCAGGCGCCGAAACCGCTCTCCGGCGAGGTAGGCCCTCAACGGCTTCAGTTCCTCGTTATCCCGGGCGAAGGACAGGCCTGAGCCAAAGAAGACGTATCCATGGTCGCTCGTTATCAGGATCTGCCTGCCCTTGGGAACCTGCTGAATTGTATTAAGCCACGCCGTCTCCAGCAGAGAGTGAATCTGCTCGAAGTGCTGAGGGAATCGTGCGCCGCTGTCGGCGTAGGTGTTATCGGGAAAGGCCGACCAGAGGAGGAGGGTCTCGCCATTCTCCTCCAGTCGATGCTGCTGATTCTGGTGGCTGTAGTAGTAGGCTTTGATGCCTCTCTCAGAAAGTTCGCGCCGGCTGGGAAGCTGCGACGGGGCGACTCTCCCGGCCCCAAGCCGTTGCTCGACGTATTCCATCGTGTCGCCAGGGACCGCTGCCAGCGAGAAGCCAACCGTCTGGATCTCCAGCCGAGCCTGCTCGGCCAGTCGGAGCACCACCGGCATCTCACGCAAGGACAGCCCATCGAACACCACTGCGGAACGTGGCTGCTGTCCTCCCAAGAAGGTAGATACGTCGCGTTCAGATGAAGGGGAAGCCAGAAGCTCGTCGTAGATGCGCCAAGCGGCGGCGGCCAGCAGCTCTTCGAACGCGTTGACCTCTTTCTCGCCCTGCTGAAGGTACTCGAAGGGGCCGAGGTCAGCGTAGCGGTCCGAGCTCCACACGTCCTCCATAAGCCACGCAGCGAGCCACGGCAAGCGTGGCCCCGGCACCGTTAGCCGGTCGAGTAGCGCTCGATCTAGGAGCGGCATTCTAGTGATCCTGGCTGGTTGGGACCGTCACCCAAAGGTCTGCGCCGTAGTCGGCCTGAGGCAGCGTCGGCAGTGCCTCTATGAGCCGCTCAACCTCCGCCTTGCTGAACCGCCCTTCCTTCTCGATAGTGATCTCGGTGGAGAGATGCCCCGGGCCGTCGAGCGTGCCTCGCAGTGCAGATGGGAGAGAGCTTAGGTCTCCGACCTGGGTATCACTGAATACCACGAATCTGACGCGTGTCACTGTGACCTCGCCTCGCTCCTGCAACCTGGCAGCGACCTCCTCGCGTAACCGACCGATGCCGGGCTGCGCACGCACGGCTATTTGCTCGACCACCGATTCAACAGCCAACCCGGTGCCGCCCCCCGTGCCTCCGGTGTCCTCCACACCTCCTGGCCCGTCGCCACCCGAAGGTCTTCGCACGACCTCAACGCCACCCGACCGCGGTTCGCCCTCAAACGGCAAATCCACGGTGGCGGACCAGAGCTCGGTCTCTGTCAAGTCCGGATCGACGCCACAGTAGTTTCCACGGGGATGCCGCACGCTCAGCTTGCGAGCCTTGCAGAGATTGCGCAGGGCGGCAGTTACCGAGCGGACCGTAGTCGGCACGGGGAAGCCAAGCGTCGCATGGTACTCGCTGTCAATCTGTTGCACGCTCTTTCCGAACAGGTCGGCGAGGCGCGGCTCAAGGTGTTCTTCGAAGACCATCACCGGGAAGAAGTCCTGGCTGAGGCGAGCCAGTACATCCTCCTTGCTTGACGCCGGGCCTAGACTCTCCTCCTCCATCTGATCCTCGCCGGCCTCCACTCCGTACCGCTCCCAGCGTATGAAGCTGAGGCCCGCCCGCCGAATTGCATCAGCGACGTTCTTCTTGTCGTCTCTGGCTATGCCCTCGTAGTGGGAGCGTCGTTCAGCGTCTGGGGCTGACTTGGCCAACTCGCCACCGGCAAGCATGCGCTTTCCCCACTTTAGCAGGTCCTCGTTGCTGTCGGCGTCGAAGGTGGAGACTCGCGGCTCCAAGATCATCACTTGGTTGCGGTTGGAGAGGCCGAACAGGAGATCGTGACGCTCATTCTGTTGGAGCCGCCTCGGGGCAAGGAGCCATCGCAGGCGGTCTTTCTCAAGGGCCTCGAGTGCCTCCTTCGTTGCCTCAACATCGGTGAACACGACGCTGTTCGGCTCTCGGAAGATCTCATCTCGCCAGAGCTTTCTGATCTCGGCCCGAGCTCGGTCCTCACCGAAGAGAAGGGAGCGATATTCGACCTTTGCCTCCTCGTTCTCTTCCACGTCGAAGAAGTAGCGGTTCTCCTGCACGTGGAAGTGGGAGGCGTACTTCTGGAAGGCCAAGAGGGCCCGCTCGACCTCGTTGATGTCCACGCCAGGGCCGATTACGTTGCGAAAGATCTCTTCACGGGTCGCGCCAACCTCGCGTCCCGTCCCCGTAAGAGTGTAGAGGAGGACGGTAGCCGCTATCTGCGACGCATGCGGTGTGTCTCGTAGCTCCTCTAGGTTGGTGCGAGCGCTCGTGATCAGGTCGCCAGTAGTGTCGAGATCGGCCAGCCGGACTGTCACTTCTCTGTCAGACAGCGAAGCGTGGGCGCACGTCACCAGATCGGCGTCCCGGTGCGACATGCGAACTAGGTTAGCGAGAAAGCCTAGGGCGCCACGCACGTTTTGGAAGCCCCCGCGGGCCGGTACACGCGTCAGCATCAGGTCCAAGAGCTCCGGGAGGAACGGATAGGTCTGGAGGATCTGTGAGCGGTATTCATCGACTCGCAGGTCCGGTATGACCCTCGACCAAGTGTTGAGGAAGCTGTCGATGACTGTGAGCGCGCGCTTTGGGTCGAATCCTTCGTAGTTCTCGAACAGCCTATGCTGAACGATCCGGGCTCGGTCGACACTATCGCCGAACCGGACGCGACACGGCGACACCCTCTTGAGCGTGCTTCCAGGCTCGTCCTGGTCGCCGTAGATGCTCGCGAACACGGTCACCTTATCCGACCGGTTCGCCCACTCGGACAGCATCTGTAGAAAAGCCAGATTCTGGGCCTTCATCGCAGGGTCAGGGATAATCCGAATCCCTTGCTCTAACTCGTCGAAAATCAGCGCAACCTGCCGGTCTCCCAGCGCTGTCTGAACGTCGGTCAGGGCAGGCTGGAGCGTCTGTCTCGGCGCAGGCGATCCCGTCAGCTTCTCGAAGACGAAGTCCCATATTGAGTACAGAGGAAGGTCCGTGAATTTGTTGATGACGACTAGGGCGTCAGTCGGGACGGAGCAAGTCAGCCCATATCTAGCGAGCCACGCTCTCGCCGCGTCAGGGGCACTGAAGAGGTGATAGACGAGCACCAGAAGGTGGGACTTCCCGCTTCCTTTAAGCCCCTCGAAGAGGTACAGCCCTGGCGCGTCGCCGCGGCGCCGAAAGCGTTCGTCTAGGTTCCGCAGGACTCGCTTGATGTCACTAGTGGGGTAGGTGAGGTCAAAGAAAGCTTCGGGCCTAGCCTCAAGCTTTCGCTTCCTAGGATCGCCAAGGTTCGCCAGATCGATGATCCCTTCAATACCTTCGTCGGAAAGAACCTCCTTGCGAGGAGTGAGCAGGTCTGCAAGACTCATGGGGCACTCCTAGCGCGCGCCAGGTGATCCTGGCGTCAGCGATCGTAGGGATTATAGCACTTGCGACGGGGTGATGTGTTTCCGAACGGGTTTAGGTGAGAGTGTAGCTGCGACCGGCGTCAAATGGGAGAATTACATGAACACGCAGTGCACCTCTAGTAAGCTGCACGCAGGAGGATATCAGACCATAGTGGTCAGGCCGCAGTGCGCTATAATGAGGGGAAGAGCGGCGCCTTGACCGGCGCGTCTCTAATGCGGCCCTCAGGTAGTGCGCTATGTTGAGGGCAGAGCGACGCCTTCACCGGCGTCGTCTCAATTGTCCCTCAGGTAGCCCTTTGGGGGCCGCCTACATTCTTACCCCAGCAGCGCCGCCACCTTGCGCCAGCCGCTATCCTCCTCGCCCTCCAGCCGCCGCAAGTAGGTGGTGGTGACGGCCAGGTTGGCGTGATCCAGGAAACGGCTCACCTCCTCCACCGTCTCCCCCACGTCCCGCCGCAGCTTGGCGGCGGTGTGCCTCAGAACATGCACCCCAGCCGGGGGCAGCTTGGCCTTGCGGAAGTAGCGCCTCAAGTTCAGATAGAAGCCGTGCGCCGACACGTCAAATAGGGGCTCCTCAGGCCCCATCGCCTGGAGGTCCTTGCCGCGTGCCCTCAGGCTCTCCAGGATGGCCGAAAAGCACGGTTCAGGCAGTTCCCTGCGCCTCACCTTGCCCCCCTTGCCCCGGTAGGCGTAGTAGATGCCGGCGTTCCTGGTGATGTCACCCACCCGCAGGCTCAGGATCTCGGAGCGGCGCCGGCCCGTGAGGAGGAAGGTAAGGATGATAGCCTTGTCCCTCTTGCCGACAGCGGTGTCCGGCAGGGCGGCCAGCAGGCGCTTGATCTCCTCGCGGTCCAGGCCGCGCGGGGGCGGCGGCTCCTGGCGGGAGCGCTGCACGCGGTCGCAGGGGTTGCGGTCCACTAGCTCCATGCGCAGCAGGAACCCGTAAAGGCTGGAGAGAGCGGCCAGGCGGATATTGACGCTGGCCGACCCGGGCTCGCGCCCACCTGGCCCCGCCCCGTAGGCGTAGGCGAACACCTCATCGGGGGTCACGGCGTCGGGGGTCTTGCCCAGCGTGTCAAAGAAGCGATGCAGGATGCGGGCGTACTCCTGGGCGGTCCGCTGCGAGCCGGAGCGCTCCCGCTTCTCGGCGAGGAAGGCGCGGGTGGCGCCCTCCCAGTCGGGGGGAACGTAGGCGGTCGGCAGGCTGTCCCTGGGGCTGGCGGTCATGGCCGTTCACCTCCAGGGGTAGCGTAACACTAATGCATGTTAGTGTCAATACTCTAGTGACAAACCGGTGTCCACCTGCTCATGGGGAAGACGGCTGGGGAGGAAGGTCGGGCACTGTATCTGCACGCTTATAGCGTCTAAGACTGGCTCCCCGGGCGGGTAGCAATAGCTACACTACAAGCCAAAGGCCGTGCTCGAACCGTCTTGCAGATAGCCGTCAGGCACACCAGGAACCTGCGACCCTAGACCGCCAGAGGTAGCGCTGGCTGCTCGTCCTCGCCCTCGTCAACCTCATCCTGGCCACGGCGCCGGTCTCCTGCACCATGCCCGTCGCGCCCCAAGGGTGTCTGCTGGGTCGCTCTGGGTATGTGAATATTGTCACGATTTGGAGGCCTTCGCCGAGGCAAGGTGCGCCGACGGCTTGAACTTCGCCGCTAATTTCCGGAGAGAACCTCTTGACAAACACGTCAAGAGGTGTATACTGCTGCCGCTCAGGTTATGTGAAGAGTCTCTCTTCAGACCGTCCGACCGAGGATGTGGTGTTGCCGGGAAAGCGCACTCCCTGGCGTCGGTGGGGGTGAAGTGATCGGCGACGGTCCGTCGCCGATTTTTGTTTGGAGGGAGCGAGCCAGAGGCGACTGGGACGAGGGGGCGGACAGCCAGAGGAAATAAATAGGCCCGGCGACCGGGATCGCCAGGCCAGCAAGCGGGCGGCGGTCACCACCCCTCGCCATACGTATTATAGGGGCTGTCGTGTTGTTGCGCAAGCTAACGAACTGGCGACACTGGCGCCAGCCTGAGGTTGTCATTCTCGGGGTGACACACTCTCTCGGGACCGGGGCGGGTGGAGGGCGCGGACACGTACCCTGTGAGCGCTCGGTCTGAAGGCATGGAGGGGACCAGGGTTCGTTAGCAGGGGGGGGGGCCTATCGATGAGCAGTACATCTCACAAGACAACGTTAGTATTCGAAGGGAGGTAGGAAGAAATGCTTAGCAAGTTTGCTCAGGCTAAATGGCGCTGGGGAGTCCTTGGACTAGCCCTGGTGCTGGCCGCGGCCGTGTTCGGGGTGATCGCCCTGACCGGCGGCGGCGACCGGGCACAGGCACAACAACAGCAGTTCCACGGCGCTAGCATCCAAAAGGTCTGCGCGGGTCCGAACGGAAACGCGGCAGTTCCTAGGGCGCGTGAGGGCGACACCGTCACCTGTACGATTAGGGTTACAAACATCGATGATTTCGGTGACGCGCTCACGATAAACTCGATCGTGGACGTGGTTCACCACAGGAGTGGTGATGTCTCCACGGGTAACCTCCTGGCGGCGCCTGTGGTCCTGGCCGCAAAGGGAGATTCCGTGGAAAGGCTCCACACTTACGTCGTGGCGGTAGCTGACAACGATCCGCTCTTTGACGACGCGACGACTAATGGTACCGACCCAGTTGTTGGATCCTTCACGCTTACCTTCCCCGGCAAGGTGGAGATCATCCACCCCCACACCACGCTGACCAAGACGGCCAGCCCCACCAGCGGCCGCTCGCCGCTGCCCGTCACCTACACCTACAAGGAGACCAACGACGGGGACGACCCCATTACAGGCGTTACCCTGACCGACAACAAGTGCTCGCCGCTGGCGCGCCAGCCCGATGCCCCGGGTAACAACGACAACATCCTGGGTGTGGGCGAGACGTGGGTCTTCACCTGCAGCATGACCCTGACCGCGACGACCACCAACGTTGTCACCGCGAGTGGCACCGCCTCCGACGGATTGCCAGCGCCGGCTGAGCGGGCCGAGGCCACCGTCACGGTCATCCGCCCCGAAACCACGCTGACCAAGACGGCCAGCCCTACCAGCGGCCGCTCGCCGCTGCCCGTCACCTACACCTACCGGGAGAAGAACACCGGCGACGTTCCCATCACAGGCGTTACTCTCACCGACAATAAGTGCTCGCCGCTGGCGCGGCAGCCGGATGCCCCGGGTAACAACGACAACATCCTGGATGTGGGCGAGACGTGGGTCTTCACCTGCAGCGTGACCCTGACCGCGACGACCACCAACGTTGTCACCGCGAGTGGCACCGCCTCCGACGGATTGCCAGCGCCGGCTGAGCGGGCTGAGGCCACCGTCACGGTCATCCGCCCCGAAACCACGCTGACCAAGACGGCCAGCCCTACCAGCGGCACAGCGCCGCTTGCCGTCACCTACACCTACCGGGAGAAGAACACCGGCGACGACCCCATTACAGGCGTGGCCCTGACCGACGACAAGTGCGCGCCGGTGGCCCGCGGGGCCGATGACCCGGGTAACAACGACAACATCCTGGATGTGGGCGAGACCTGGGTCTTCACCTGCAGCACGACCCTGAACGAGACCACGACCAACGTTGTCACCGCCACCGGGACGGACTCTCTTGGTGGTGCCGTGCCGGAGCGGGCCACGGCCACCGTCGTCGTGACGCCGCCCG